>ERZ1643249.110-NODE-110-length-110478-cov-35.678283_pt1 | contig 110478 bp, 128 predicted proteins | sample MGYA00579263_ERZ1643249 | MGnify/ENA primary metagenome ERZ1643249 (study PRJEB29033, sample SAMEA4952264) | chicken gut metagenome | biome: Broiler Chicken; feature: Gastrointestinal Tract; material: Caecum | place: Ireland | collected 2018 | study: Broiler...
AAATAAAGTATGGTGGAATTTACCCCTGCACTGGAATTTAAAATTTCAATTTAGCCGAAAATAAGGCAGAAACAAGTGTTGTAATCCCATCCGCCATATGCTATACTTACTTGGTCTGAAAGATAAATCAACGGCAGATCGCCGAAAGATTCCAGTTTCAAAATTCTATACAGCTTAAAGATACTTTCCGGAGAATCATTATATTTCACTATTCATTTTTGTGTTTTTATGATACAATAGGGGTATATAAATGAAACAGGATTTCAAACACATAGTACCATTAAAAGACCTGAACCTTACAGACCGCTTCCTTTTTGACGAGGTTATGGAAGACGCGCAGACACAGCAGGATTTTCTTTCCATTATATTCGGTCGGGAGATACCTCTGCTCAGTCATGCCGAGACGGAAAAGGAGTTACGGGTCTCTCCTTCCGTCCGCTCCATCCGCATGGATGTATTTTCCATGGATGAAGAGAAAACTATCTATAATACAGAGATGCAGAAGAAAAAACAGACCGATCTGGCCAAACGCAGCCGTTACTATCAGTCCATGATCGATACTTCGCTGCTGAAACCGGGTGTGCCGGACTACAATGATCTGAATCAGTCGTATGTGATCATGGTCACTCCTTTCGATCTGTTCGGATACGGCCGTTATATCTACACTTTTCAGGCAGCCTGCCGGGAAGAACCGGGCTGTATCCTTCAGGATGGGGCTTTCCGGATCTTTCTCAACACCAGAGGAACGAATGATGACGAGATCTCTCCGGAACTGGTCAGTTTCCTTCATTATCTGGAGAACACCACAGACACAGCGGCAGACAGCTCAGACAGCGAGCGTATACGGCGGATCCACCGCAGAGTTCGGGATGTAAAGCAAAATGAAAAAGTGGGGGTAAAATATATGCAGGCTTGGGAAGAACGTTATTATGACAGGAAAGAGGGACTGATTGACGGCCAAAATCTTTTTCTCTTAAATTTAGTACGAAAAAAACTACGCAACGGTCAATCCTGTCCCGAAATCGCAGCTGCACTGGAACAGCCGGAGGACAAGATCCGGCATATCATTGAAGTGATCGAAACACATCCGGAAACAGATGACGAGGAACTTTTAGAAGTGCTGTAAAACATTTGCTTCAGGGCATCGTCAAAAATGCCCTGAAGCAGCCAAAGTCAGGAAACCAAAAAATCTATAGTAAAGACGGTACCGGCTTTCAGTTCACTGTCTGCCTGTATGGTTCCGCTGTGGGCCTCCACAATCGCCTTTGCCAGAGGAAGCCCCAGTCCGATCCCCTGGGTGTCCTTGGAGAATCGGCTTCGATAAAATCTCTTAAAGATATGGGGCAGATCCTCCGGATGGATACCGCTGCCGCTGTCGCTTACAACAATCTGGACGACAAAAGCAAATTTCCGCCATTCTATGTGGATCGTATCTCCTTTTTCCGTATGGTCGAATGCGTTTTTTACAATGTTGCTGACCGCTTCCGCAAGCCAGGTCCGGTCACAGGAGAGAAAAACGGAATCATCCCCCGAGAGAGACAGTTTCTTTCCTTCCCTCTCAGCCCGGTAGGCAAACTGTTTTCCCATCTGTTCCATCATATCAGAAAGATTCTCTTCCGATTTTTCAAACACGATCGTTCCGGCATCCAGCCTGGCAATCTTCAGCAGATTCTGAACCAGTGTCTCGATCCGGTCAAGTTCCTGCTCGGAAAGAACCGAAAATTCCCTGACCGCAGCCGCATCTTCCGCTTCTTCCTGTGTGATTCCATTGTAAATATTCAGCGCCGCCAGGGGAGTCTTCAGCTGGTGTGAAATGTCGGATATGGTGTCTTTCATAAACTTTTTGGCCCTTCCTTCATTTTCGGCATGGGCGTTCAGAATGGCTGCCAGAGAATTCACTTCCTGAAACAGTCTGTACAGATCGCCTTCTTCATCACATTCGATCCGTGCGTCCGGATCTCCCGCAATATATGCGCGGATCTGAGATATGGATCGCTCCATGATTCTGCTCTGATCTCTGAAATACAGGTACATGGCGCATAAAACGGCGGCCCCAACACCCGCGAATGAGAAAAGCAGATACCATACGGCATTTTCCGGATCCAGGCCGGCTCCGGCCGCAGCTGCCAGAATACCTGCCGCAAAAGAAAACAGTACCCGGCAAAATAAACGTTTAATTTTACGGTTCGCCAATATTTTCATAATAGGCTCCGATGCCGGGTATTCCATTTATACCCCATACGTCTGACTGTCACTATGTTCTGCGGATCCGCGGGATCGTCTTCGATCTTGGTACGCAGCCTGCGGATATAGACGGTCAGAGTGCTGTTATCTATATAATTTTCATCGCGGTCCCAGAGTCTGCTTAGAATCTGTTCCGATGACAAAACTATATCCGGATTTTCCATGAACAAACACAACAATTTGTATTCACCGGCTGTCAGATCAATCTTCGTTCCATTCTTGCTGACCTCACCCTTCAGCAGCTGTACCTTGATCCCGTTGGAATTCAATTCTGTATCTTTCCTGGGAAAGTTGCCGCTTCTGCGCAGAAGCGCATTGACTCTGGACAGAAATACGGCCAGTTTAAAAGGTTTTGTGATATAATCGTCTCCGCCTATATCCAGTCCCATAATGATATCCGTTTCCTCATCTGCCGCGGTAAGAAACATGACAGGCACTCCGGAAGTCTCTCTGATCTTTCTGCACAGATCATATCCGGAACCATCCGGGAGCGATACATCCAGAATGACCAGATCATATTTCCCATCCTGCCAAAGTCTTTCCGCCTCCAGGCAGGTCCGGGCCACCCAGATCTCATATCCCTGCTTTTTCATCGCAAAAGACAGGCCGTTAATCAGACTTAAGTCGTCTTCCACAAAGAAAATATGTTTTGGAGTTCCCGTCAAAGTCTTATATTCCATGGTGTGCCTCCGTTTGATTTATCAGAGTAAATCATAGCACAAAAGAGTGCCGGTCACAACTTTTGAAATATATAATCAGCGGTTAAAAATGGTCCTCAAAAATTGCATAAACGGCGCACTCGTACCAAGATTACAGATGCACTGGAGCTAATGCTGTTAATAAACGCACCAAAATACATAATTTCCCTCCTCCCCGGCCATACTACTCTCCGAGGTGCATTTATGGAAAAATTATCAAACGACTACACGACAGACATCACAAATCTCCGCCGCCTGCTCCGCATCGACGACAATTTTGACATTCTGGAGAAGCGGCTGATCATCGGCGGACAGCGCGCCAGCCTGTTCTTTATTGACGGATTTGTAAAAGATGAGATTCTGGAAAAGATCCTGGAATATTTCTACAGCCTGAAACCGGAAGACCTTCCCGCCTCGCCGGAGACTTTTCAGGCCGGATTCCTTCCTTATGTGGAGACAGAAGTTCTGGAAGATATGGACCGTGTGGTTCAAAATCTGCTGTCCGGCGTGGCCTGTCTGTTTCTTTCCGGCATAGAAGGATGCCTGGCCATCGACTGCCGTACCTATCCTGCCCGGGGAGTGGAGGAGCCGCTGAAAGACAGGACCCTCCGGGGTTCCCGGGACGGTTTCGTGGAAACCATTGTTTTTAATACGGCACTGATCCGCAGACGCATCCGCTCCCCCAGACTTCATATGGAGATGTTGAATACAGGGGACAGTTCTCACACTGACATCGTCCTCTGTTACATGGAAGGGAAGGATAATGAAGACTGCCTGAATCTGCTCCGAAAACGGATTCAGGACATCCATACGGATGCCCTGACCATGAACCAGGAAAGCCTGGCAGAACTTCTTCTGCCAGGCCCCTGGTATAATCCATTTCCAAGATTTCGTTTTACAGAGCGGCCGGATGCCGCGGCCGCTTCGATACTGGAAGGAAGCGTCGTCGTTCTGGTGGACAATTCTCCTTCCGCCATGATTTTTCCCGTCAGCCTCTTTACCATCACTGACGAGGCAAATGACTATTATTTCCCGCCCATTACGGGCACATACCTGCGTCTGTCCAGGGGATTGATCACCTTTCTGTCCCTGATCCTGACGCCGCTTTTTCTGCTCTTGATGACTCATCCGGAACTGGTGCCCGGATGGCTTTCATTTATTCTGGTACGCGACACTGTATATGTACCGCTGCTCCTGCAGTTTTTACTGCTGGAACTGGCCATAGACGGACTGAAACTGGCCGCCATCCATACGCCGGACATGCTCAGTACGCCTCTGTCCGTCATCGCCGGCCTGGTGATCGGGGAATTTGCCGTCAACTCCGGCTGGTTCAATTCCGAGGTCATGCTCTATATGGCCTTCGTCACCATCGCCAATTATTCGCAGTCCAACTATGAACTGAGTTACGCGATCAAATTTATCCGGATCCTGCTCCTGATACTGACCGCAATATTTGGCCTTCCCGGTTTCCTGGGCGGCCTGGTTTTCCTTTTCATCAGTCTGCTGCGGTGTCATACGTTCTCCGGACGCAGTTATCTCTATCCGTTGATCCCGTTCTGCTGGAAAGATCTGAAACGCACGCTTTTCCGTGTACGGCTATGAGAGCATGAATTTCCTTATAATCTCTGCCACCGCCGAATGATTGTTGTCGTTTTCCGTGATATAGTCCGCACCTGCCTTGACCTCGTCCACCGCGTTCGCGGCCGCGCAGCCCACGCCGGCCGCCAGGATCATGGGCAGGTCATTCTGCTCGTCTCCTGCCGCCACCGTATTGGCTGCCGGTATGTGAAACATATCGCAGTAAGCCCTGACCGCATTTCCTTTATTGATGCCTTTCGGAACCACCTCCAGGAACTCCCGGCTGCTGAAATACATCTCTACTTTGTCACGGCCCCATTCTTCCATACTGTTTTTGTATTTCTCCAGACGGCTGCGGTCATGCATGTCAATCAGCAGAACTTTTCCGGGTTCCCTCTCCAGTACGGCCATAATATCGGGCACCACCAGTCGTTCCATGCCATTCTTCTTCGCATAATAATCCAGGCCCTCGTTCTCCTTTTCCGCCACCACTTTTTCGCCGGCATAAGTCTGTATAAAAACATCCTGTCTGCGCGCCTCCTGGATCAGTTCCCGCACCCAGGGAAGCGGAAGTCCGGTAGAAAAGAGAATCTCTTCCGTCCGATAATCCAGTATCGTTCCGCCGTTATTAGCAATGATATACCTGCATCCGGCCTGATCCAGACGATACTTTTTCATCAGATTTCTGGCGCTCGCTTCCGGCCTTCCGGTCGTGATGACCACATCATGTCCGGCTTCAGATGCGGCCTTGATAGCAGACAGATTATCTTCCGGAATCTCGTGCTGATCATTCAGGGTCGTCCCGTCCATATCCAGAAAAAGCACTTTTTTTTCTGTCATATTTTTTATTCCTCCATCGGTTCCGCAGGCACAAATACCCGGTCATGCATTGACTCATCCTGAGACCTGTTCAGGCTTTTCGCATATTCCATAAAATAGTCCTGCGCACAAAGCGCTGTTTTCCCTCTGCGGTCGATATGCTCATAGGATCCGTCCGGCTGTTTGACCTGGGCTTTCATCGTATCCTGCAGCTGGATTTCCAGCACATGAAATACTTCTTTTTTCAGCCGTTCATTCTCCACCGGGAACAGGATCTCTACCCGACGGTCCAGATTTCTCGGCATCCAGTCCGCGCTGGACAGATAGATCTCTTCCTGTCCGCCATTCAGGAAATAATAGATCCGGCTGTGTTCCAGGAAAGTTCCCACTATCGAACGGACGCTGATATTTTCACTGACGCCCGGAATTCCCACTTTCAGACAGCAGATTCCTCTCACAATCAATTCAATTTTTACCCCGGCGGCACTGGCCTCATACAAAGCTTCAATCAGTTCTTCATCGCACAGAGAATTCATTTTTGCAATAATATGCGCCGGGTCCCCTTTCTTCGCATGGGCAGTCTCTCTCCGGATCATATCCAGGAAACGGTCTCTCAGCCAGATCGGCGCCAGACACAGCTTGTTCCAGCTGGCCGGTTCTGAATATCCTGACAGCATATTAAACACAGCCGTGGCATCCTCTCCGATAGGCTCGGAGCAGGTCAGAAGTCCCATATCCGTATACAGCTTTGCCGTAGAATCATTATAATTTCCGGTTCCCAGATGAACATATCTGCGGATACCGTCCTCTTCCCGGCGCACTACCAGGGTGATCTTACTGTGTGTCTTAAGCCCTACCAGACCATAGATTACATGGCAGCCCGCCCGTTCCAGCATTTTGGCCCAGGCAATATTATTCTCTTCGTCAAACCGCGCTTTCAGTTCCACCAGCACGGACACCTGCTTTCCATTCTCCGCAGCCTGAGCAAGAGCCGCGATAATAGGAGAATTGCCGCTGACACGATACAGGGTCTGCTTGATTGCCAGTGTCTGGGGATCCCTGGATGCTTTTTTTACAAAATCCACTACCGGATCAAAGGTCTGATACGGATGATGGAGCAGAATATCGCCCTTGCGTATTTCTTCAAAAATATCCGGTTTCCCGGTCAGCTCCGGCACCGGCTGTGGTATATATCTGGGCGTTTTATAATCATCGAATCCTTCTATTCCGTACATCTTCATCAGGAACGTCAGATCCAGCGGACCATTGATCCGGTAAATGCCGTCTTCTTTGATCTCAAATTCTTTCCTTAAGATCTTCAGAAGACGTTTGTCTATCTTCTCTTCCACCTCCAGACGGATCACTTCACCCCAGCGGCGTTTTCTCAGCTGTTTCTGAATTTCTTTCAGAAGATCGGAAGCATCGTCTTCATCAATGGTCAGATCCGCGTTGCGCATAATACGGTACGGATGCACGCAGATTACATCATAGCTCAGGAACAGTTTCGCCATATTCCGCTCAATGATCTCTTCCAGAAGGATTACCGATCTTGCTCCTTTTTCAGTGGAGGGGATCTCCACGATTCTGGGAAGCACCGAAGGTACCTGTACAGTGGCAAACTCCAGAACCTCTTCTTTTTCTTCCTTTTTCTTCAGCAATGCGCCCAGATTCAGCGTTTTATTCACGATCAGCGGAAAAGGCCTGGAAGAGTCCACCGCCATCGGCGTCAGTACCGGATACACATTCTCCATAAAATAGTGATCCACAAATCTTCCCTGCTCCGGACTCAGTTCCTCATGGTTCTCAACCACATGCAGTCCGCACTGAACCAGCCCCGGCAGCAAAGACCTTTTCCAGGTAGAATACTGGGTATTCATAAAAGTATGAACCCGGTCATGGATCGCATCCAGCTGCTGCTGCGGAGTCATCCCGGCAATATCTTTTTTCGTATACCCCGCATTGACCATATCTTTCAGGGAAGCCACGCGCACCATAAAAAATTCATCCAGATTGGAGGCGGTAATACTGAGAAATTTCAGGCGTTCAAATAGAGGGTTTCCCTTATCCCTGGCTTCGCCTAGGATCCGTTCGTCAAATCCCAGCCAGCTTAATTCCCTGTTCTCAAAATATTCTGGTATTTTGTATTCTTTTCCCACCACGTCGTCCTCCCGCTATACTCTTTTGGCTTTCAGCACCGGACGGATGCTGAAAACGGATTCAAAAAACTCTGCTTTTTCGTGGAACAGCGCCTGTTCCAACGTCAGATCCTCCAACGTATCTACAAAAATCTGCATCGTATGGGGATCTTTCCAGGATACACGCACCTCTTTGATCTTCTGTTTGTGGCTGCGGTCCAGCGCGTTTGCCACACGGAGAATCGCCGTCAGCTTCACAATTGTCATGTAATCCGCCTGTTCCAGTGTCGATCCGGACGCCAGTTCTTCAAATTCCAGCACCGGCCCGCTGTTAAAACGCACTACATTGGCCACAATCTCTCTTTCCCGGTGGGAAAGTCCGATGATCTCTGTCGCCATAATGATATTATAGGAACATTCAGAAGACAGCGCCATATTAATATATTTTCCGCAGTCATGAAGAAGTACGGCGATCTGAAGAAGCAGACGTTCCCGTTTACCCAGGCCGTGAACCTGTTTCATCTTGTCAAAAATAGCCAGCGAGATTTTTTCCATGACCTGTGTATGACTGCGGTTGGTATGATAGCGTTTTGCGATATTTCTGGATGCCTCAATAATATCATTTTCAAAATTATGGGGAGATTTTAATATTTTCTGCTGCTCCGCAAAATCATAGGCAAGTCCGTCCCCCAGATCCATCCCTACAGTGACCACTTTCTCTGCTCCTGTTTCTTCCAGAAGCCTCTTGTAAATCACCAGCGTAGGCAGCATCAGGGAACTGTTCTCCTGGGAAATCCCCAGTTCTTCCATCATCACCTTAGGATCTTTCTGCATAAATGTATCGTAAAACGTGATGAACTCTTCTCTGGAGATCTGATCTCCTTTGGTATCCCGGTGAATATAGCGGTTAATGCCGTCGATATAATCTCCGACCAGCATCAGATACCGGATATTCCGGTCTTTCAGATACAGCCTGCGGTATGTCCGCAGCTCATTGTTCATGATCTCTTCCAGCACGTCCGAATAACGAATCGTCCTCTGCGCCACATCGCTCAGGCGCTCTCTCAGGCGCAGAGTTCCCAGCCTTATATTTTGTGTTGTAACCAGATTGTCCTTATCAAACAAGGATATCTGAATACTCCCCCCTCCCACATCTACGATAGCTGTGCCTTTTTCTATGATCTGCTGGAAGCGCTCTGAATTATACGCTATGGATTTATATCCCAGAAAACGCTGCTCTGAATTGCTGAGCACCTCCAGCCGGATACCGGTGCGCTGATAGATCCGGTCCAGCAGAATGAGCATATTTTTCGTTTCCCGAATGGCACTGGTTGCACAAGCCCGGTACTGTTCCACTCCAAACTCTTTCATGATACGCTGAAAATCCTGCAGGACCAGACAAAGCTCGTCTACCATTGCCGATCCGATTCTGCCCGTAGCGTAAGTATCTTTTCCCAGTTCGATCCGATGCTTTACATGATTGATTTCCCGCATTCCCCTGCGGGCAGAAAGTTCGTAGATCTTCAAGTTAATCTCATAGCTTCCTACATCGATCGCCCCGAACATTGTACATGCCATGTCTTTTTCCTCCGTTTTACTGTTTTCCGGTGCTGCCGAAACCTCCCCGGTTTGTCTCCGACAGCTGATTTGTCTCTTCAAAGTAAATCTGCGGCTGGTGCTTCATAATGCGGAACTGACAAATACGGTCATTGACATGAATCACTGTATCTCTCACTGCCAGCGCCGGGAAATACCATTGATCCTGATCCCCGCAGTAGCTTTCATCGATCAGTCCCATGCTGTTGACCTGCAGAATACCGAAATTCTTAAAAGTGCTGCTCCTCGGTATCACATGGGCTTCATATCCGCCAGGCAGTTTCATCGCCACTCCCAGCGGAATCAGGCGGAATTCTCCCGCTTTCATCTCCACATTCTCCGCCGCCCTCAGGTCGATCCAGTCGGATTTTTCCGTAATGCGGCACAGCTTTTCGATCTCATCTGTGAAATATTTGATGCGGACCGTCTCTGCCGGCGCGTCTGCATGCTGCTCCTCTTCAGAATCAGTTTCCGGCCGCAGCAGCCATTCCTCCAGGAACCGCAGGGCTTCCTCTGCCGCCTGACGCCGGACCTGCCCGCGGTCTCCCTGAAAGCAGAATTTTCTGACCTCTGTCCGGATCCCGGAGCCACATCCAATATACACCAGCCCCGCCGGCTCGCCGCGCTCTCCCCCATCCGGCCCGGCATAGCCGGTAACGCTCACTCCCAGATCCGCTCCAACAATCCTGATGCCTCCCCGGACCATCTCCCGGGCCGTCTCCTCGCTGACAGCTGTATATTTTTTCAGCGTTTCTTCTTCAACTTCCACAAACCGGTGCTTGGTCTCGTCAGAATAGGTGACAAAGCTCCCTTTAAATACTTCTGATGCTCCCGGAATATCCGTAAGCAATGAACTGATCATTCCGCCGGTACAGGATTCCACTGCCGTAACCGTCATAGTCTTTTTCTTCAGCAACCGGATCACACGCCCGGACAATTCATCCAGTTCTTTCTGCATATCAGATATCCCCTTCCAGTATCACACTCTTGTTTTTCACCAGATAATCCACCAAAGATACCACCGTCAGGATCAGGGCTGCCCAGGTCAGAATCTGTCCGATCAGATCAAAGATTCCTCCCAGATCTAAAAACAGTACAATAATCATCAACATCTGGAAAGTAGTCTTGAACTTTCCCCAGTAGCTGGCCGCTATGACAACTCCATTATCAGACGCCACCAGCCGGAAACCGCTGATAATGAATTCTCTGCTGATAATAACAATCACCATCCAGGCCGGAAGTCTGTCCATGGATACCAGACAGATCAAAGCGGAGCAGACAAGCAGCTTGTCTGCCAATGGATCCATAAACTTTCCAAAGTCTGTAACCAGATTATACTTTCGGGCAATCTTTCCGTCCAGAAGATCCGTCAGGCTTGCGATAATAAAGATCGCTACTGCAATATAATGGCTGCAGCCCGGCACCAGATCCACCAGCGCGAACAGTACAAAAAAAGGAATCATCAGCACTCTCAGCACAGTCAGTTTATTCGGTAAATTCATCTGCTATCTCCCCTATCAAATCATATTCTTCCGCGCCGGTCACACGTACTTTCACAAAGTCTCCCGACATCAGTTCTTCCATCGTCTGGATAAACAGATATCCGTCCACATCCGGTGCATCTCTGTAAGTCCGCGCCACATAAGCGTACTCATCGGCAATCTTGCCCTCTACCATACACCAGAGTTCTTTGCCGACCATCTCCTCTGCTTTTTCAAATGCGATCTCCTGCTGGAGTTCCATAATTTCATCCCTGCGTTCCTGTTTGAGATTCTCCGGAATCTGATCCTCCATAGAAGCGGCAGGGGTATCCTCCTCTGCCGAATAAGCAAAAACTCCCAGCCGGTCAAACTCCATCTCATCCACAAAATCCATCAGTTCCTCATGGTCTTCCTGCGTTTCCCCCGGAAAGCCGCTGATCAGCGTCGTTCTCAGACAAATATCCGGGATCTCCCTGCGCAGTCCCTGGATAATCTCTTTCAAATCTTCCCTGGTTGTTCTGCGGCCCATCCTTTTCAGGATCCGATTTGAAGCATGCTGGATCGGCAGATCCAGATAATGGCAGATCTTCGGCTGCTCCTTCATCGTCTCCACCAGTTCCGGATATATTTCTTCCGGATAACAGTACTGAATCCGTATCCATCGGATCCCATGAATCCGGCACAGCTTTTGCAGCAGTTTATGAAGGCTCTTCTCCCCATACAGATCCACGCCGTAGAGAGTCGTTTCCTGCGCCACCAGGATCAGTTCTTTCACGCCCTGTCCTGCCAGTTCTTCCGCTTCCTCTATCAGGCGTTCCATGGGCACGCTCCGATACGGCCCCCTCAGATGAGGGATGATGCAGTATGTACAGTGTTTGTCGCATCCCTCCGCAATTTTCAGATGTGCATAGTGGCCTCCCGTCGTCAGGATTCTCTTTGCGTCCGGCAGTACCAAACGGCCGGTGTCCTCGCAGCGGAGCATATGCCTTCCCCCCAGCGCCTGATCCACCGCTTCAGTTATGCTGTCGTAGGAAGCAGTCCCCAGCACCGCGTCTACTTCCGGAATCTCGTCCAGAATCTCCTGTCTGTAACGTTCCGCCAGGCATCCTGTCACAATCAATGCGCGGCATCGTCCGCTTTTCCGGTATTCCGACATCTCCAGGAGCGTATTGACGCTCTCTTCTTTGGCGTCCCCGATAAAACAGCAGGTATTGACTACGATAACATCAGCTTCTGTCTCATTGTCTGTAAAATCATAACCTTTCTTCGCCAGAAGCCCCAGCATCATCTCCGAATCCACCAGATTCTTATCGCAGCCAAGGGACACGAACAATATATTCATAAAATAAGCATTCTCCTTTTTCTCTCTTTTTCATACTGCACTTATTATAATACGGAAAAAGGGGAAAAAGCAACGGCTAATAGCATACCTGCTGAAACTGTATTCTTTCATATGCCGGATCATCCGGCATGATATAATATTCCATTCCCCAGGAGGATACCTTAAACATTCCGTCATCGGTCATACCGGTTATTGTCATGGCATGTCCTCCTTCCGTCTCCACCACCTTTTTACCGTCAGAATCGAATAAAATACAGGGATTAATCCCAACGATCAGTTCCCCCTCCCAGGATAATTCCTCGTAATTTTCCGCTGTTACTTCCACTGTCCGCACATCCACCGGAATTCCTTTCTCTTCCAGATAGTCCTCCCAGATTTCTTCCCGTTCTTCCCTGGTGGTACCGGTCTTCCAGCGCTTATCCTTTGAACAGTACAGATCCATCACCAACAGTTCAAAATTCAGTTCTCCGGTGCCCGCATACATGGGGAATCCAAACACTTTCAGGAACTGCTCTTCCCTCCCCGCATACTGTCCGAACAATGTGTTTGCCAGCGCCACATATCCGCACCCTTCCAGTTCCAGATCCGCCAGCAGTTTTTCTGTGCCCCTGTCGTCAAGCCCCGGATAATAGGATCTGATAATACTTTGTATCCCCTGACGGATCTCCCCGTCTTCTCCCCGGTAAAAAGCCATCGGAGAGAGCTGGCTGCCTCCGCAGTTTCCCTCTTCATCATACGCCGGATTTTCCCCGGCCGGCTTCGGAGTTCTCAGCCTGTTTTCCAGAATCATATACTTCCCTGCAGCCTCTTCCAGCCCCGTCTCCAGTTTTTTCACGGCTTCGGCGTCTGTCTGAAGTTTTTTACTTAATTTTCTCAGTACAGACCGTATTCCGGACAATTCCTCCGAATGCAGCTCAGAGACATACTGATCCAATAAGTCTGCGCCCTCCGTCAGTTTTTTCCTCAGCCGTGCCAGAGAATCCATCTTCCCCGGCACGCCCTTCGTATCTATTCTGAATGTGCTCATACAATCACATCGCCGGACAATGCAGCGATTTCTTCCTGGTTGACATTCTCTGCCTCCCGGTAGACTCTCGCCATTTCATTCAGATCTGCCGCATGCTCCTGCACCATACGGACCATTTTTCGTATATCCTCGTCCAGACGCCGGAAACGATTCGCGTAGGCCAGAGCGGCTTCTCCTTCCCACACACCTCCCAGACTTTCTACCGTCTGCGTCATCTGAGCAGTCAGACTGCCGATCTGTGTCCCTTTTGCTGAAAATTCCCCGGAAGCCGCTTCCAGCTGTTCCGGCGTCACTCTCAAAATACCTTCCATTTCTGTATCCTCCTACTGATAGTTTCTGGCTGACGCCGTCTGTGTATTCGCGTTCTCGGCACGCTCATACTTTGCAGCGACAGCCAGCAAAGTGCTGACATATTTCTCTATCAGAGACGAAAAATTTGCCATCTGAATCCGGTCCCTCGCAAACGCCTGATGAAACGCGTCTTTGGCCTGCCCATCCCACATGCCGGACAGTTTTTGTTCACAGGCCTCCAATTCCCCCGCCTGGGTCTCAAACTGCCGGTTCAGTCCCGATAATTCCTCTGCCTTCGCCCGTAATTGCGATGCGGTTACTCTGATTAAAGCCATCTTCTATTCCTCCTGCTACTCATAATATCTTCGTTCTCTCGCCAGATTGTATGCATGCATTTCCGCGTCATAGATGCGTTCCGCAGCCCGGCGGAGCGAATCTGCCGCGTATTCCAGTTCTTCTGCCCCGGTCTCTATCTCTTTTTCCAGAGCCAATGTTTTTTCCGACCAGACCGATGCGGCTTCTCCCTCCCAAAAAGACAGCGTTTCATAATATCCCGTCTCTTTTCTCAGTCCTTTTGCCAGTCTGTCCAGTTTTTCCGCATAACGTACCGACTTTTTAAAATCCATCAGAATCTCTGACGATGATTTCATGTTCTTCCCCTTTTTTATTGAATTACATCCCCCGGAAGGACCTCGACCCGTTCTGCCGCCGCCCGTTCTGTCCGGGTATACGAGGCGGTTATCTGCTCCAGGTCAGCAATAGAATTGCCCAATCCGGAAAGGATTCTTTCTCCGTTCTGTTTCAGCCTGAAAAAATAAGCGCGGTGTTCATCTCCGGCTTTTCCTTTCCAGTATCTCCCTGACCTTTCTGCGGCGCGTTCCATCCCGCCCAGCAGATTCCGCATATTTCCTGTGATCTGCCTTGCTTCGGAGATTCCCTGAATCAGTGTTTCCGGCTGCACCTTCAGTGCGTCATAGATTTCTTCCCGATATCCCATATTCCGACTCCCCAATGCCTTAAATTTCTTCCAGATTTTCTTTATTATCCTGCTCACAGCGAAGATACTCGTCCTTCGCGTATTCCATGCAGGCGGCAAAACGGCGTATCTCCTTCAGGCAGCTTTCCATATCCGATTTTTGCCGCCATATCCTTGCTCGAAACGCCCGGCTGGCTTTCCCCTGCCATATACTGTCTATCCTGTTTAACAGTTCCGAAAAAGTCTCCAGACAATTCCATGCATATTCCACATATTCCCTGAATTCCAGAATCACATTTTCCAATCCCGCCGTGTCAACTTCTATCCATATCTTTTCCAATCTCTTTTCCCGCTTTCCACCGTTTCATACCAGCAGCAGCCTGGCTCCGTCCCCAATCCCGGTCTGCCAAAGTGTCCTATCGAAAGGAAGAATCCTTTCATAATCATAGCTGCACAACCATAGATTCTGCTCTTCTTTTCCCGGAATCAGAAAGGAGCCAAGTTCCTCGAGGATCTGAGCAACCGGTGTGTTCTCATCCAGGCGTACGTCATACTTGCTTCCCATAGCCGGCACGTCTATTTCCGCCAGTATCATCTCTATCCCCCTTTCCGTGCGCTGCATCATTTTCTCATCCATGGAATAATAATTTTCTTCGTTTCTCCATCTGCAGACGGAAACAGTCCAATCCCTGGCTTTAGAAATCTGCCCTGCTCCTGATAGGGAATGTCAGGAAACGAAAATAACCTTTGCCCTCCCGCATTTCCACCCATATGTATTCCTGTACCGTACGAACACATATTTTGAAAGATCCTGTTTCCGGCAAGCCGGGAATACTCCTCCGGTTTAAAAGCCGCAAAAAAGTAGATTCCAAGGCTTTTTCCTTTCTCTGTAATATTCTCCAAATATGCCTGCATGCTTCCTTTTCCTTCTAGGAGTCGGCCGGAAGCCTCTGTAAACGAAACCAGATCCGGCAAAAACAAAAAGATCTGAGACATGCTGTTCATCTTCCGCGCAATCTCATCCGCTCCGGCTTCATCAGCGGTCAGCTCCTGTTTCTTCAGGTTTCTTTCCCGGATCTCCTCCACAGTATCTTTAAAGAAGAGATACATACGGTTCTCATTCTCCAGACATTCTGCTCCCAGTTTCTTTGCCTCACCGACAAGTCCGCTGTTTTTCAGATCGATCAGGCAGAGTCTTGCGTCTTTTTTCTCCGCTGCCTGACGCATCAGGATTTTTATGACATTCCTTTTTCCGCTTCCCGCTCTTCCCTGGATGATCCAGCAATAAGTATTCCATAGATCCACAGAAAAAACCGATGCGTCTTCTGCCAGATACCCCAGCGGCAAAAATCTCCTGTCCTCCTTTCGCCTTTGATATTCTTCCAGACTGCTCAGATCGTCAAACACCGGATTGGCCGGGATAAAAGGAATCTGCCTGGCCCGTTCCCCATTCCAACTTCCGCCGGCTATGACGTATTCACCGTCTCCTTCCGCAGCGGTCTGAAATTCCAGAATCCTGCCGTCCACATATGCTATTCCCCGCCCCTTTATTCCCCTCTCCGGCAGCACCGGGACTCTCGAAACACGCAGCATTTCTGCGTATTTAAAACTATCATTCATTTCCAGGCACACAGCAGTGCGGATATTTTCTACGATTCGGAAAGGAAGTCCCCCATTTCCGGTCCCGGCAGAAGTAACTACCAGGAAAATATTGTTTGCGGCTCCTTCTCTGGACAGCCGCGCAATCATATCTTCGTATTTTCCTTCGGTCTTCTCCTGAAAACTCAGATAATCATCCAAAATTATCAGTATAACCGGCAACCCCCTTTCCTTCCCGCCGCATTCCTTTTTTCGCAGCTGCTTTCTCTCCTCCATGATCCGCCTCAGCATGTGGAAAAATCTTTCTGTTTTTTCTGTGTCTTCCTCGGTTACAACTCCTCCGCAGTGCGGTACAGCGTCAAACACTGTCAGTATACCGTCGCTGTAATCCAGCACATAGAACTGCAGCTGCCGCGGATCGCGGTTTCGGATCAGTGATAAAAGCATGGTCTTCAAAAAAGTACTTTTTCCAGTTCCCGCCATACCGCAGACTGCCGTATGTCCGGCATCCGGAAATGTGATTTTAAAAATTCCCTGCTCCTGTCTGGCCGGATCATCATACAATCCCATTATCGCTGTCAGGGTATCGGATTTCTCCTCCGTCTTGCACCGCCCCTCCAGATCTTCCGGCGCAAGGCGGGCAGGCAGTACCGGCTGCCAGAGAATCCGGGCTTTTGGAATATGTTCTTTTTCAGCCTGCTCGGCGATTTCTTTTATCAATGCGTGAAGCTGTGTTTCTCTCTTTATATCACGTTTCCTCCGTCCTGTTTCTCCCGATATCCGTATCTCCCTTCCGTTTTTCCCGATCAGGATCACGCGGCCTCCTTCTCTTTCTTTTCCTGGTATGTATTCTGTTCCGCTGTATCCTGACTGGAATTCCTCATATACCTCGTCGTTTCCAACCTGCAGGCAGGCTCTTCCTGCCAGTGTAATGTAAGAGGCGTCCGGCTTATGCAGCATATCTCTGCTGTCCTGTCTATCCTGGACTCTGAGGCAGATCCGGAATCTGGAATTACTCCAGATGCGTTCATCCACCGTGCCCGATGGTTTCTGAGTCGCCAAAATCAGGTGCACTCCCAGACTTCTTCCCACCTGCGCCAGGCTGATCAGTTCTGCCATAAATTCCGGTTCCTCCTTTTTCAGTTCCGCGAACTCGTCTATTATGATAAAAAGATGGGGAAGCGGCTCTTCGACCTGATGCTTTTTATACAACCTCATATAACGGTCGATATGATTTGCTCCGTGTTCCGCCAAAATACGCTGCCTTCGCAAATTCTCGCTTTTCACGGACAACAAGGCTCTCTGTATCTGATTGCCGGACAGATTGGTAATCTGGCCCGCCATATGAGGGAGCTCGCGAAACAGGTTCGCCATCCCGCCCCCTTTAAAATCGATGACCAGAAACGCCACATCTTCAGGGCTGAAATTAACCGCCAGGGATAAAATCAAAGTCTGAAGCAGTTCACTCTTTCCAGATCCGGTCATCCCCGCTACCAGACCGTGAGGGCCATGGTATTTTTCATGAGGATCCAGAAAACATGGTCTGCCTCCCTTCCCTATTCCTACGGGGATACGCAGGCTTTCAGCGCTCCGTCCCGCTTTCCACCTCCGGGCGATCTGAAGCTGTTCTGCAGTACATACATCATACATTTCAAGAAAACCTGCCGTATCCGGGATTTTATTCCCGACCACTCCATCATCCAGCCGAATCCCGCTGAGACCTCTGGACAGACGGTCCAGATCTTCTTCTTCCACGCTTTCAAAAACCAGGCTGTTATTCTCTTCTTCTCCGCGGATATCGAAAATCTCCGCCGCCCTGCCGTCGTTCCGGAGCGCATACTCACAGGCATTCGGCAAATCCTCATACCTCTCTGCCAGAAGGATGGAGGTGAGTCCATATTCCGGTTTCGGATTCATTACAAAATGTTCCAGAAGCTCCCCCTCCAACAATTCCGGACAGTCCACAAACAAAATATAATGGGGCAAAGGATTTTTTCCTCCCGCCTCTGCCCGAATGCGGAAAATCCGGGACAATTCGCAGCTGATTTCTCCCATCTGGCTTTTATCTTCTGCCAACAGACGAACCTCGCCGGACTCATCCCACACGTGCGGAAACCATCTGACAGACGACCAGCGCCTGTAATCGTCCGGCCCGTTTCCGTGTATAAACACCATTTTCACATCAGTATAGCAGCTGCTTACCGCAATCTGTGCTATCATACTGCGGACAATTCCATAACATCCCCTTTTTCCTTCACCTCCTATAATCCCCAGCATGCTTTTTTCATAAATACTTACGGTAACGGGCGCATGATGCAGCACCTTGTATCTTTCCTTAAGCTGAAATGACTTTTCCGCCATTTCGTTCTGCTCCCAGGCAGATACCGTTCCCAGAACACGGATCTCCGCCTGAAAAGGAACCGTCCCTGTGCCGACCCGAACCTGCAGGAAATCCCCGCTTTTTGCGCTGCAGGCCCAAAGCCTGCAGTCATGTCCATCCATCCGGCAGCATTCTTTTCCTGACGGATAATTATGAAAAAGAACCTCTCTGTTATAGTCCTGCTTCTGCTGGAGAAACTTCTCCATACGCCTTAAATAGGCTTCATATTTTTGCCATAGTATCCTCTTTTCCTCTGTCTCCTGTCTGCCGGCATATCTTAATCCTGCAGCCGCCCATAAAGCGCCGGTTAATGCCGAGGCTGCTGCGGTCAGAATTCCTGCAGTCTGATAAAACCGGTTTCCGGATCCGTCAGCGGTCAGAAAATATCCCAGCAGCAGCGGAACGGCCATGGTCAGACTTGGACCTATCGTTAAATATGCCGGCCGTTTTTTCATTTGGGATACAGCCGGCGGTGCCTCTATTTCTACCCGGTCGGTATAAAACGTCAATATTCTTTTTGGCGCGCGTTTTAAATACATTCTCTCCGGCCCTTTATCCGGGGCTGTTTCCGCGCATGGTCTTTCCGCTTCCTTCTTATAAAGAATCGGCCGCAGAACTTTTTCATCTAACTCGCACTCGCCGAACCGGACGCCCAGAGCAAAATATTTTTCCAGCCATATAATCTGAAGCCCGAATATAATAACCTGATCCCCGAATTTTAAAGGCACCTCCTTTGTTATTTTTTCCCCGTTCAGCCAGCTTCCGTTCCTGCTGCTGTCACAGATTCTCCATTGATTCTGCTTTTTGAGTATTTGCGCATGTTTTCCGGAAATGTAATCTCCAAAATGATAGTTTACCGCGCTGTCTTCATCCGTGCCGATCTGTATTCTGCCGGCACCCGGAAGTTCATATTTTTTCATTACCGGATATGTTTCATTGCAGTCGATTGACAAAAGAAATACCTGCCCTCCTTCCATGCTCTTCAGGCAAAGCAGCAGCCGGTCTTCCAACAGGGCCTCTGTTCTTTCACCTCCTTCCTGCCGAAGCAAAGAATACTCCCGTCCCTTCGCCAGATACCATCTCTTCCCATCTGACTTTAACAAAACGGTCAATCCCCGGTCCGTTCCCAACACCTTCCCCTTCAGCTGAATCCTATGATCCATTATTTCCGGTTCCGGCAGAGTAAATTCCTGACATTCCTCCGCCCCATACGCTATGAGCATGCTTCCGGACATACTATCCCCTCCAAACTTTACAACCAGAAATCCAGTTCTTCATCCGCCAGTTTTATCCGGTCCCCCGGCTTTAACAGCACTTCCTGTCCGGATTCTATCCTCCTCTCGTTCAGATAAGTCCCGTTTGTGGAATTCCGGTCTATCAGATAATATTCGTCTCCCTTGCAGACAATCCCCGCATGGATTCTGCTCACCGCTTCATTATCCGCAATCCAGAAATCCGCGCGCTGTCTCTCCTTGCCGATCAGGAACAGCGGCCGTTTCACATCCGAGCGTTCCCCTGTCTTTCTGCGGATCAGCATGGCGCAGGGACATGCAAAGCCTGTATCCAGGCACCCTGTTTCCGCAGGGCTTTCACCCAGCACGCTGGTCTGTGTATCCTGAACCGTTTCCGGAGGTCTGGCGTACACTGCCCCCAGCTGACTTCCGGCATGAAACCCCGTGGACATATAATATTTTTTCTTTTTGCGAGTGATCAGACCGGCCGCGATTACTGCACCCAGAATCCCTGCCATTACCACAGCGGCAAACGTCAGTATAATCCAGCTGTAAAATTCCCCTCTCACATACTTCCCCCATTTCTTTTTGCCAGGATGAGCCATATACAGGCAGTCAGCGCCAGAATTCCTCCTGCTGTTCCGAGAAGCAGCGGCTTATTCATAAAAAACTGTATCAGGATATCCGATGTAACCAGGAACCGCATTTCATCCGATACAAACTCATTCCCCGCCTCGTCGCGTGCCGTCACCCGCAAAGTCTGCCAGCCGTTTCGCGCCGGCGCCGTAATGATGAGGATTCCATCCCGGCTTTCCACCTCCGATGCCGAAAATACCTTTTTCTCTCCATCCAGGATCACTGCAGTTTCTGCCAGGCAGATATTGTCCTGTATATCTATCGTGATCTCGCGGCTGTTCTCCCGGTATTTTCCGCGGTCTTCCACTCCTGATATCAGGACGCTGGGGCTTGTCCGGTCTACCGCAAATGCTAATGTCATGCCTTTGGACTGATTATCGGAAACATTTTCTGCCCGGTCTTCGGAATAGACCGTTACTGCGTAAATTCCTTCCTTTTCAAAGTTGCTGCGGCTTATGACATATTCGTACTGCTTCCAGGTTTCCGCCGAGCCGCTCTCCCGGACTGTATAATCTTCTCCTTCTGCCAGCGTTTTCAGGTTTCCGTTCCAGTTACAGGTGATCTCTCTGAATTCCAACGTATCCACATTTGTTTCCGTAATCCGGATATCCTGCGCTTCATTAATATAATAAGCATCTGTCCATCCCTCCAGTGTATAGACAGACCCGAAACGGTTTACTGAAAAAGCAACTATTGTCTCGCTCCGATTCCCGGCCAGATCGGAGGCTGTGACCCGCAGAGTATACAGATCATCTGTTTCGGGCGTATATGGGAAGTCTTCCATCTGTATCCACATCCCATCTGTATTTCTTCCTCTGTCACCTCTGATCTCCTGTTCTAAGTTCCTGTATCCCTCCAGGGAAATATCAAAGTGCTCAAAATCAAAATTCTTGTCCTTTGCCTGAATAAACGGCGCGACTTCTCCCTGATTGGCCGAATGATGGGATACCTGCCTGATTTCCAGGACCGGCGGCGTACGGTCTATGACAAAATGATCGGCTCCATAAACCTCCAGAGAATTTCCTGCCTGATCTGCCCCTGATACCTCCAGCGTATATTCCGCATCATTTTCGAACAGCACCGTTGCCGTATGACGGTCGCCCTCGCTGTTCCAGGCAGATATTCCCGATATGGGAGTCCCGTCGGCAGTAACATACACCTGAAACTGTTCCGGGGCAAAATTGTGTTCCTGAATCTCCAGCACCGCCCTCCGGCTTTCTGAGTAGTAATAACCGTTGCTGCTCTCATTATTATCATACGTCACCGTCAAAACCGGTTCTGACTGGTCAATCGTAAATTCATCTACCCGGCTGTAATCTGCCCTGTTTCCTGCCAGATCCTGAAACCCGGCTGTAAAAGTATAATCCCCGTCCGCAAAAAATGTGACTGTACAGACATGGATCATATTATCCCCCTCTCCGGATGAAGTCCATCCGCTGATCTCCGGCATGACTCCGTCTGTACTGGTAATGTGGAACTCCACATCTTCCGGCCGGAAATTCCGCTCCTTTACCGTGACTGTCGCCGTCCGGGTCCGGTTGTAAAAACGGCCGTCCGCCGGCTCATTCCTGTCATATTCCACCATAATCTCCGGCGCTGTTACGTCGATATTATAGTATTGTACGATCTGCTCCATGTGTCCTGCGTTGTCCGTGTATTCCGCATACACCTGAACATTATTTTCGTTGTTGGCTGCCGCGGACAAAGTCATCCTCTCCGAATATTCCCACACTGCGTCTTCCCGCGGCTCCTCTTCCAGATCATTTCCTGCTTCTTTCGCATAGTCAGCCGACCCTGACAAAGTATGTCCACCCAGATACGCGTAGCTTCTGATCCCCGACCACTCATCCCGGAGGCGCAGACTCAGATCTATATCTGTATTATAATAGGCGGTACCGTCCACTGTCCTGCCCGGCTCTGTAAGTGTTTCTATCTCTATCTTTCCGCTGTTCCGATGTCTTTCTTCACTCTCCACCACATGTCCGTGTTCCCGCGATCCCATATTTCCGGACCAGTCGTATACCTCTACCCGGATACTTCCTCTGAAATCCTGTCCCCCTACAGGAACTGTGATTTCATGTGCTTCCTGAAAAGAAGGTTCGCTGAGATATTCTTTTTCCTCCATATTCCCTTCTTCGTCTGTAATGAAGAAACAGACCCTGCGGATCCCCGATGTCATATCTTCTGCCGTCACAGACAGAGTCATCTTCCTGTCCGCAAACAGATATCCCAGATCCCGGTAATTTACCGCGTCCAGAAATCCGGCCGGTTCCGTACTCCAGGTCAGGCTGATCTTTGGTTCTGTCAGATCCACCGTATTTTTCACAGAGATATATTCCGATCTGTTGCCCGCCAGGTCTTCACATCCTGCCGTGATCTCATAGTTCGCTTCCGTCAAAAGCGGAAGATACCATGTAAGTCCTTCTTCATCCATCCATGCGGGATCCGCGTCTTCCAGGAATTTGCCCAAAGCATGCTCCTGTATCTCTCTGCCCCGGCTGTCCGCCGCCTTTGCTCCTTTCAGGACATCCAACAGCTCCCGGCTGCGCACATGCTCGTCTTCCACCTGTATTTTTAAATAGACCGGTCTGGAAAAAAAGCCTTCTTCAGAGGACACCTCTTCCATAGACAGATCCGCATATGACAGATGAATGCGGGGCGGCGTGCGGTCCAGCACCAGGACGGGACTTTCATACGCCGCCTGATTGGCCGCAGCGTCCCTGTATTTCATGGAAACGACATAACTGCCTTCTTCCTCCAAAGTAAATGTTCCCTCATAGCGGTTTCCCTCCTGATTCCACTCTATATCCGGACTGCAGGCCGCGCCGCTTTTTTCCAGGACCGACAGTTCGTAATCTCCCAGTCCGGTCATTTCGTCCCCGTTCCGTACAGGAAGTGCATAGTCCTCTTCCAGCGTGAAAGATACTGTGATGTTTCCATCATAATAAGCCGTATATCCTTCTTTCGGTTCCTGCTCCTGTAAATCATATTCTCTTCCGATATTCTCATCCAGAACCAGCCGTTCTGCCCTGGTATACGCAACCTTCAGCACAGGTTCCTTTTCGTCCAGGATAAAAGCTTTACTGACATAGGCCCCGGACCCATTGAGATCTCCCGCCGCTTTCAGCTCTTCCAGATTCCCCTCCGACAGACTTAAAGCCGCTCCGGCAGGATCCAGATAAGATAATTCGGCGACATATTCAGACGGCACGCTCTCCGCCTGGCTTTCAAACACATATTCTGCCTGATGAACCTGTCCTTCCGTGCTCCACTCCAGATCCCCTCCCCTTACATACGCCGCCGGAGTTCCCGAAGCACGATGGCTGACCGTCATCGACACTCTGTCCGGATTCCAGTCCGCTTCCCGTTCATCTACCGAAAACAGGATCTTCACACATCCTTGTTGATATACCGGGATTCCATCGACCGTCTTCCGGTCAGACTCTCCCGTGACGGAAAAAGCGGTCAGTTCCGGGGCTCTGTCGTCCAGCGTAAGCTCTCCTTTCCATTCCAGCCTGTTCCCGGAACGGTCTTCACAGACTGCACCGATCTGATAATCTGCCTCCTGCCCTTCCAGATACGGCAAACAGATCACCGCCTCGACCTGTCCCTCCGAAAATTCCCCCCATTTCACAAAATCTTCCGGGACTATCGGCACCCCGTTCTGATACACCGCGATCCCGGGATAGACAAATATGTCTTCCTGCACCTGAAAATATGTCTCTGTAAATATCAGCCTGACCGCTTCCGATATCTCTCCGTCCTCCGGCCTGCAGTAGCCTTTTTCATTGCTATACCCGTCCCACTGGGGATATTCCGCCTGTACCTCGGGCGCTGTGCGGTCTATTACCAGCGTGGCCGCTCCCTCTGCCACAGCCGAACCATCCTCATGTTCTGCCACATTTCCCGCATAATCCGCAACTGAAAGGATCTTAAGCGTATCCTCGGTCTCCGCTTCAATCGGAAAGGAGACCACAGAGTAATAATTTTCATCATACTCTTCTGTGAAAAGGCATTCCGCCATTCCCTCGGTTCCTCCATATTCATACCGTACCGTTTTTACTCCGGATAACTCATCCGGAAAGTACAACGTTACCTGGATCTTTTCCTTTCCGAATATGCAATCTTCCAGTCCATCCTCTTTCGCAAACAGACCTTTCGGGTACTGTACGGGACTCCCCTCTTTTCCATAAGCAACGTACTCTGCCAGAATACCGTCCGCCTGCGGCACGACCTTATCTTTTTTTACAGAATAGGCAGTTTCCTCCGACACATTTCCTGACGCGTCTCCTGCCCGGAAATAATACGCTCCCTCATACTCCTCATCCTCTTCCATAACAGTAAACACCCAGCAGCCGTCGTCCGAAGCCTCCGCTTCTTCTTCCCGGGCCCATTCTGTCTCATTCTCTTTTCTGTACTCCAGATATGGCATTTCTCCACTCACTATGGTAACTGTAAACTCTATATCTTCCCGGATCCATCCGTTTTCATTCGGAGCCGGAGAGATCTCTATCTCTTTTACGGTCGGCAGCATGATCTCCGGATCCGGTACAGGTTCTTCTTCCGGAACCTGTATCTCTTCTGCCGCAGCCGGGAGTCCCTTGCAATACCATATCCCGGCAATAAGTACCACTGACATCAAAGCCTTTGCAAATACTTTCTTTCGTCTCAGGCTGTACATTCTCTTCCCCCTCCCTATACGACTTCGTCCGTGTGAACGATCAGGATCTCTCTGTCCACACAATAAGACGCACTTTTCTTTCCCGGACTCACATAGAAGAATCTCAGCACTTTTCTCATATCCATTCTGATATAAAGAAACGCGGCGGCCGCCGAGCAAAAACCAGCGCCTGCCAGGCAGATCCGAGATATCATATGGTACAGTTCCACATATTCCGTCATCTCAGTCATACTTTCCCTCCTGGCCGTAAGCGGACCAGACCATTCGCCTCGCTGTCTCTATGTCCTCCTGCAGATCCGGAATTTCCTCTTCCCGAATCCCATCTTTCGGACTTCCGGAAAAATCCGAATTCAAATGATCTCTTACATGCTCCAACTGATCCAACATCTCTTCTTTCTCCACTCCGGCATCCATAAATTCCGGTGTTCTGGATATGATCTGACTGACCAGTTCTTCATATATCACAAGCGCGGTTCTCTCATTATCCATTGCCACCAGATTTCCTTCGGAAAGTGATGTCAGATCTTCCCAATACTCCCGGTAAGTAATCGATGCGTCTCCCGCTTCGTCCACGATCCCTATCCGCGCGTAATAATCAGATATCTGATACAGACGTTTCGCTCTTTCCACCTGATTTTCTTCCAGCGTCCGTGATTCCGACGCAGTCTTGAAGTATCCACGGGCATTCTTTTTGTTGCTTTCTTCTTCAAATTTATAGAAATACGCGATTCCCGCCTCATAAGAAAATATGTCATATCCTCTTCTGTTTTCACGAAATATCTGTTCATTGGTCTGCTTTCCGTTTCCATATGAAATCAAAATGCCGCGCATCCTTTCACTCTCCTCCGCCGTCAAAATTCCGTCGTCCAGGAACCCGTACTTCAGAAGACACAGATATGCCGTTTCTCCGGCCGGATTCAGATCAATGGCCCTCCGGTAATTATTCAATTCCTCTTCTTTTGTCGCGGAATTCTGCGCCGCCAGCAAAAACGCCTCATAGGTGCTGCCTCTGGCATGACTTTCCAGCGCCCTGAAAACACCTGCTCCCAATATAAAAGCGGCTGTCAGGCATACTGGAAAAAGAAAACAGACCAGCTTCCTTTTTTGTATGGCCCAGTATTCAGAATCCATCTCCTGATAATGCTCCAGCGCATAGAGGAGTTCTTCGCAGGACTGATAACGTTCCTCCTTTCTGGGTTTTGTACATCGCTGAATCACAGTTTCCAGGCCGGCTGACAGTTCCGGGACGTATTCCCGGACCGGTCGCAGCCGATACGGGCTTTCCCCAGTCAGAAGCTGGAACAGCATTACACCCAATCCATAAATGTCTGTTCTGGCGTCGCTCTGTTCCGTCTCTGTGTATTGTTCCGGCGCCGCATATCCCCTGGTTCCCAAAGAAACCGTATCCCCATGGTTTCCCGGACAATATTCTCTCGCAGCGCCAAAATCGATCAATACCACATTTCCGTCCGGTTTCAGCATTACATTTGCCGGTTTCATATCCCGGTAAATAACTGCCGGTTTCCTGGAATGCAGGTACGACAGCACCCCGCACAGCTGTTTTGCCCATACGATCACCATTTCCTGAGGCTGACGTCCATATTCTGACAAAATGTCCTCCAGGGACCGGCCTTCTATATAATCCATAACGATCAAAAGAGTTCCATCGCCTTCTATCACATCGATAATACTGGGGAGATGGGGATGACGCAGTTTTCTCATCATCTGGATCTCTTTTTTATCCACTTGAAAACTGTCGTAGTCTTTTTTCCGCACCTCCTTGACGGCCCAAGGCTTGTTTGCTCTTTCATTCAGGGCAAGGTAAACAGTACTCATTCCTCCTTTCCCGATTACGTCTAAAATCTTATATTTACCCTCAATGACCGAACCGATTTCCAGCATTCCGTCTCTCCTTTTCCGTCCTTATGGCAATCACGGAGATATTATCCCGTTCGCCCCGTTCCAGATTCCGTTCCACCAGTATCCTGCACCTCTCTTCCAGCGTTTCCTCGTCCTGCATCTGCTCCGGACAAAATGTGTCCTTCATCTCTTCCGCACTGATCTCATGACAGAATCCGTCGCTGCAGACCAGATATACCGCCCCTTCTTTCACCGTACCGCAGATATGTTCCGGGATGCAGCCGTTCCCCCCGACACACTGCAGTAATATATTTCGTCTTGGATCATTTCCTGCCTGCTCTTCTGTCAGAAGTCCTCTCTTCACTTCCTCTGCCACCAGCGTCTGATCGGAAGTAACCTGCCGCGCTTTTTTCCCCAGCTCATAGACACGGCTGTCTCCCACGTGCGCAATATAATACATTCCCCGGAACAGCAGTAAAACCGTGGCTGTCGTACCCATCCGAAGGCCGTATCTGCCGCTGTACGCGCGCAGTCTGCGATCCGCTTTTTTCAAAACCCGATCCAAAGCAAGAAAGATCTTCTTCTTCCTTGTCCACCGTAAACGCGAAAGTTCCTTTTCCATCCAGCCCGAAAATGCCTTCACTACAGAAGCGCTCGCCATATCCCCTCTGTCCAGGCCTCCCATTCCGTCGCACAATACCGCCAGGACCGCCTGCTCCCGGCCGCTCACCGCCCTCTGTACCAGTATCGAATCCTGATTTCCTTTTTTTCTTCTTCCTTCATCGGTACAGCAGGAAATAAAATATCTCATCTTGTCCTCCTGTCTCAAGCAGCATCGCCAGAGCCGTCCCGGCCAGCACGAACGGAGCCAGGGGAATCTTCTTTTTCCATCTTCCTTTTCCACGCAAAAACAGGCACAAACTCCAGACTGAAGCCAGAAAAAGACTGCATAAAATCGAGTTCCAGACTCTTCCTCCCAGATAATATCCGATTGTTGCAAACAGTTTTACATCTCCTGCTCCTACTCCGCCCCGAGAAATCTCCCTGCAGATCAGGAAAAAGCCTCCTCCGGAAAGTGTTCCCCATACGGCCGGCAGCACAATGTGTGTCCATGTATCCGACGACAAAACGCATTCCTGAAGCAGCAGTATACTTCTTATCGCCAGCAATACCATAATCATCTGATTAGGAATGATCCTCTCTTTCAGATCAGCCTTCGCGATCATCACAAGCCCGCATAAAAGGATCAGGAAGCGCGGAAATTCCCATACAGAATACATATCCATACTGATCGGTCCTGCTGTTATGTTATGAATTAATTGGAATCTCATGGGCGAATGCCCCTGAATCTTTGAACTTCATGAATGTTCTGTGTTTACTATACCGTATCCCGGGAAAAAATCAACCCCCTTTTTCAAAAAAATGAAAAAGGAGGCTGTATGGTCACGAATCTTTTTCGGCCGACAGAAGGATCCGGTCATTGTCCAGATCTTTTCCCGCACCTACCCGGAATTTCTCCAGAAGTCCCGCTACGGTCATATTTTTGCGCTCTTCCCCCCGTATATCCAAAATGATACGTCCGTCGTCCATCATCAGCGTCCGGTTCCCAAGCGTCAGCGCCTGATGCATATTGTGAGTCACCATCAGGCAGGTGGTATGATTTTTTTCAATGATATTCTGCGTCAGTTCCAGCACTTTCTCCGCCGTGGCTGGATCCAGCGCTGCCGTATGCTCATCCAGCATCAGAAGCTGAGGCGGTACCATCGTAGCCATAAGAAGCGTCAGCGCCTGACGCTGGCCCCCTGAAAGAAGCCCCACCGGCTGCTTCATACGGTCTTCAAGTCCCATTTCAAGTAATGAAAGCTGTTCCCGGAAAAATTCCTTGTCTTTTCTGGATATCCGGCTGAACGGAGCTTTCCCTTCAGAGGATCGCAGATATGCCAGCGCCAGGTTCTCTTCAATCGTCATGTGAGGCGCCGTACCTTTCAGAGGATCCTGAAACAGACGGCCTATCACCCGGCTTCTGCGATGTTCCGGCATAAATGTGATATCTCTTCCGTCCAGCAGAATAGACCCTTCATCCACGTAAAAACTGCCTGCCACAGCATTAAGCAGCGTAGATTTTCCGGCTCCGTTTGACCCCACAATCGTCGCGAAATCTCCCGGTTCCAGATGAAGAGAAAGTCCGTTGACCGCACATTTTTCATTGACCGTTCCCGGATTGAACGTCTTTTTTATATTCTCCAGTCTCAGCATATCAGCGTCCTCCTTTCCGGGAAGCGGCCATCTTCCGTCTCTGGAACGCCGCGCCCTCTTTCAGAGTAGGCATGGCGATCGCAAGACCCACGATGATGGCAACCACCAGCTTCAGGCAGTCGATCGGAACAATCTTTGTGGTCAGGATGATCGCATAGATAAAACGGTAGATGACGCTTCCAATCACAGCCGCAACGACTCCCCGAGTCACCGATCTTCTCCCTGTCAGCGTCTCCCCGATAATCAGACATGCCAGGCCAATAACTACGATACCGGTTCCGCTGTTGATATCCGCGGATTTCTGATACTGTGCCACCACCGCGCCGGACAGAGCTGTCATCGCGTTGGCGATGCAGAGCCCGATCGTGATCATAAGGGCGGGATTGACAGAAGAAGCTCTCACCATCTCCTTATTGTCTCCGGTGGCACGGATGCTCAGACCAATCCTGGTTTTGAGAAAAGCGACCAGCAGCACGCAGACCAGAACCGTGATCCCTCCGGCCAATAAGATTTCATACCAGTCTCCGCCGATACCGGTGTCTTTCAGCAGCGTAAACAGGGTATCCTGCCGTAAAAGACTCGCATTGGAACTCCATCCCATCGCCATCAGATTGACCGTATACAATCCGGTATTCGTTACGATCCCGGCCAGGATCGACGGGACACCCAGTCTCGTCTGTAAAAACGCGGTCACAAATCCGGCACACGCCCCCGCTGCCAATGCGGCAAATACTGCCAGAACCGGATACCCGGCCGCGGCGACCGTCACAGAAACGGCCGCGCCAAGCACAAATGTCCCGTCCGTGGTCAGATCCGCAATATCCAGAATACGGTAACTCAAGAACAATGCCAGCGCCACCAGCGCATACATAAATCCCAGCTCCAGGGCTGTCTGAACTACATAAAGCATACTATACTCTCATCCTTTCCTGACTCCGGAGAATTATTCTTCGGTCGTCGTCACTTCCACAACTTCTCCCATATCATTAAACACAGAATAATCTATCCCAAGTGTCTCGGCCGTCTCCGTGTTCACGGTGATAATACCACCGTCCATCAGATAGTAATCTTCCATACCTTCCATACCAGCGGTTACGGCCTCGTATGCCAGATCGGCCGTCTCACGTCCTAACTCTGTATAATTTACGCCGCAGGTGGCAAAAGCTCCATTGCGGACAAAAGAATCCGCTCCTGTGTAATGCGGAATGCCTGCCTCCGCCAGATCTTCATAAATCGCCAGCTCAGCAGCCATAATCACATTGTCGGTGGGCGTAAACACCGCGTCTACTCCGTCCGCGATCAGCGCGCTGGCTGCCGCGATCACTTCGTCATTGGTATTGCCGGTCATCTCTTCATATGCGATTCCCTTTTCATCCAGATATGCTTTCGCCTCCGCGATCGGTTTCTCGGAATTTGCTTCCGACAGGGAATACAGCAGGCCTACCTTCTGTACATCCGGGTTCTGTGCCAGCATCATGTCGAGGATAAACTCTGTATTCAGCGCATCCGATGTACCGGTCACATAATCAATTCCTGTCATCTCCGCAGCCTCCGGGTCGGAGATCGCCGCATATACCACCGGTGTCTGCGTCTCTTCCGCGCAGACCGCCATCACCTGCGCCGCAAGCGTAGCCACAGGGATCACCGCATCTACGCCGTCCGCGATCACCTGTGTTCCGATCTGGTTCAGAACGGACTGGTCACCCTGGCCGGAATAAACCTCGTACTCGATGGTTACCCCATTGTCCTGAGCCAGCTGGTCCAGTTCTTCGCAGACTGCGTCTGCAATCTCGTCCAGGGAAGCATGGTCCATCTGCTTCACAACCGCCACTTTATAGGCACCGCCTTCTGCAGAAGCTTCCGTCTCTGCGGACGCCCCTTCGTCTCCCGCGCTCTCCGTGCTCTGCGTGGAATCTGTACTTTCTTCCGCAGTGCTTCCGCATCCGGAAAGCGCTGCCGCCATCATTGCCATGGTTAATAAGATGCTCACTGCTTTCTTTTTCATTTTTCATTCCTCCAATGATATAAAATAATTTTCGAAATGAAGAAACCTGGTTGTGGAGCAATCCCCACTGCAGCCGCAGTGCGGTCCCCGCGAAGTGTTTTTTGCAGAGCTTTGTTCCCTATGCAAAAAACCGCCTCAAGCATTTGCTTGAGACGGTTATAATATCTACTATAATCGCGGTACCACTCAAATTGACGTTCGTCCACTCTACGCGTACTATCATACGCTCCTCATTGATAACGGGTTTGGTTCCCGGCAGTTCCTACTCTTCGCATTTCGGGCTGCCCTCGAAAGTCCATTCAGCAATCCGCTCCATACCGCAATCCCACCGCCTGCGGCTCTCTGTGATTTCATCGGAAAGCTTACTCTTCTTTCTCAACGGTTTCTCTTCTTTCTGTTCTATATTCTATGCCGGATCATCCGGTTTGTCAACTGCTTTTTTCACAAAAATTCCGACCTATTTCGTCAGATCCGCAACCGCCTGATTGATCACCTTGCCGTCAGCCTTGCCTTTCAGCTCTGCCATCACCGTCTTCATAATCATGCCTTTATTCTTTGTAGCGAGCACCTCTGCAAATTTCGAAGTCAGAATTTCTTTTACTTCTTCCGCGCTCAGAAGTTTCGGCGCGAACTCATTCATAACCGCGTATCTCGCCTGATATTCTTCCAGCAGATCCGTTCTGGATGCCGGGCAGGTATCGATCTGTTCTTTCACCGTCTTGATCTCCTTCAAAACAGCCTGATTTACCATTTCTTCCGGGATATCCTCTCTGCATCCCGCGTCAATGCCGGCTTTCTTCACAGCGGAAACAAGCACGGAGATGGACTCCTTTCTCGCCTTGTCTTTCGCCTTCATGGCCTCAATCATGGCTTTCTGCAATTCTTCCAGTTTCATAGCACATTTCCTCCTTCTGATTTTTGACATATGCATCGTAACAGAACCTGATAATATCTTTTCTGGTAACGATTCCGATAAAGATCTTTTTGTCGTCGGTCACCGGAACAAAATTCTGGTTCATGGCTGTCTGCACCAGATCTTCCATGGTAGCGTCAATAGATACCGGACGTACGTCCATTCTGCGGTCCACGGTCAGGATCGATACATTTTCAGCGTCTTTCAGATTCATATTATATCTTTTTTTCAGTGTCCAGAGAATATCTCCTTCTGTCACCGTCCCTATGTAACGTCCCTGGCGGTCGATCAGCGGAATCGCTGAATACCCGCTGCGCTCTAATTTTTCAATAGCCTGGCGAAGCGTCCACTCCTCATGCAGATGAGCCACCTCGCTTTTCGGCGTCAAAAAAAACAACACATTCATAGTTATCCCCTTTTTCCGGCAGTCCATGCACGGACTGCCCTCTACATCAACGGCGCAAGCACACGCAGCACCGAAGTAAACAGATTTCCCAGAAGGCCCTGGCGGCAATCGCTGAATGTCACCTGATGGCATTGCCTAAAACAGTCCTCCATATCCTTTTTCACGTCCATAACCGCCCTGCAGCCGTACAGGAATGTCCCGCATTCAAAATGAAGATACAGGCTCCGGAAATCCATATTGATCGTCCCCACAGTGGCGATCCGGTCATCGCATACGTAAGATTTGGCATGGACGAACCCCGGCGTGTATTCATAGATCTGCACGCCTGCGTTCAGCAGGGGCGGATAGTAAGATTTGGCCATGAAAAATACCACCGGTTTATCCGGGATTCCCGGCATCAGGACGCGCACATCCACTCCGCGCTTCGCCGCCAGGCAGAGCGCATTCTCCATCTCATCGCTGATCAGCAGATACGGCGTAGCGATATAGACATAGTCTTTCGCCTGATTCAGAATATTGATATAGACATTCTCTCCAAGCTCTTCATTGTCCAGCGGCGTGTCCGCATAGGGGACAACATAACCGTCGCTTTCAAAAGAATCTGTATGCCATCTGCGCGGACGGAAGATACTGTAATCCAGATCCGGTTCCCGGAACGCGTTCCACATCTCCAGAAACATCAGTGTAAAACTGTAGACCGCTTCCCCGTAAATCCGCACGCCGGTATCTTTCCAGTGCCCGAAACGGACCTTTTCGTTAATATATTCATCCGCCAGGTTAATCCCGCCGTTATAAGCGGTATGACCATCGATCACCAGAATTTTCCGATGATCCCTGTTGTTCATTACCACTGACAGAAACGGCACGAAGCGGTTAAACGCCATACATTTGATTCCTTTTTCTTTCATTCGCTGCGCATACTGATACGGCAGTTTGGACACACAGCCCACATCATCGTAGATCAAACGTACATCCACGCCTTCCCGGACCTTCCGCTCCAGAATCTCCAGCATGGTATTCCACATAATCCCCTCTTCAATGATATAATATTCCAGGAAAATGTAATGTTCCGCCTTTTCCAGATCCCGGAGCATGTCCGCGAACATCGCTTCTCCTACCGGGTAATATTTCACCTGTGTGTTTTTCCAGACCGGATAGGGACCATACTCACCCAAATAGCGGATATTTCCCGCCACATCCGGAGCATGCTCTTCTATCTCCTTCAGTATCTGTTCGTTCTGAACGAGTTCCTCGCTCATCTCGCCTTTCACTTCCGCCATATGGACCGCCAGATTTTTGCTGGGCTTTTTGTTGCCGATCAGCAGATACAAGATGCCTCCAAAAAGCGGCAGACCCATGACCAGGATGATCCATGCGATCTTGTATGCCGAACTTTCATCCTTGCGGATCAGGTAAAGAAGAACAAAGATGCTGGCCACACGGAAAAATCCGTTGATAAACACGGAGTAACTGGTCAGCCGCTCCATAAAAAAGAAAAACCATGCCAGCTGCAGAATTATAGCCAGTCCTACCAGCACCAGCCGGCTCGTTAAAATTCTACCGATTCTTTTCATGTCCATTCACCGCCAGTCGATTGATCTGTGTCGCCACATAACCTGCTCCGTAGCCGTTGTCAATATTGACTACGGTAATTCCGTTAGAGCAGGAATTAATCATGGTCAGCAGCGCGGAAAGGCCTCCGAAATTCGCCCCGTATCCCACGCTGGTGGGAACGGCAATCACCGGCACGTCCACCAGTCCGGCCACTACGCCCGGAAGAGCGCCTTCCATGCCGGCAACTGCAATAACACAGTTAGCATATTCAAATACATCCATGTTATTCAGAAGGCGATGGATGCCTGCCACGCCCACGTCGAAAAGACGCGTTACCCTGGTCCCGAAAAACTCCGCCGTACTGGCTGCTTCTTCTGCTACAGGAATATCCGCGGTTCCCCCGGTACAGACCACAATCTTGCCGACCTGCGGAGTCTCGTGGTATATGGCTTTCAGAATGCGTGACGCAGGATCATATTGAAAATCAGGCAGCTCTTTCATGACCGACTCCGCCTGTTCTGCGGACGCTCTGGTCGCCAGAACGTTGATCCTCTCTCCCGCCATCCGGCGGCAGATGCCGATCAGGTGTTCCAGTTCTTTGCCCTGGCAGTAAATAACTTCTTCAAATCCCTGGCGCAGCTTCCGATGCTGGTCGATCTTGGCATAGTCCAGATCTTCGTACGGCAGTTTTTTTAAAAGTTCTTCCGCTTCCTCTATCTTTATCTGTCCGGATCTTACATTCTCCAGGATCTCATTTACATCCATTTATCTCACCCCTGCATACGCTTCCTAGTATACCTTTTTCTCTGTGGATTTTCCATAAACTTTTCATGAACAATTGTTTAAGATTGCAGAACTAGCCCTTCTGAATATGAACCGACATCTGCGGAAACGGGATCTCAATTCCGGCTTCCGTCAAACGATTGTTCAAAAGTTCCATGGTTCTCCATTTCACATCCCAGTAATCCTCCGATTTCACCCAGGGACGTACCAGAATGGTGATTGCGCTGTCATCCAGACTGTCCACAGCCACTATGTAAGGCGGATCATTCAGGACCTTCTCGTCTGCGTTCAGAATTCCTTCTATAATCTCCCTCGCCTTTTTCAAATCTGTGCCGTAAGCCACTCCCACGCTCATATCCACCCGGCGTGTGTCATTGGCAGAAAAATTCACAATATTGCTGTTGGCAAGAGCTCCGTTGGGAAGAACCACATTCCGGTTGTCCGCCGTATGAAGAATCGTGGCAAAAAGGTTGATTTCCACCACTGTGCCTTCATTTCCGCTGGTCTGAATATAATTGCCTACAGAAAAAGGTTTTGTGAGAAGAATCACGATTCCGCCGGCGATATTGGATAAACTCTCTTTCAGCGATAAACCGACTGCCACGCCGGCTGTACCCAGAAGCGTGATAAAAGAAGCCGTCTGAATACCAAAATGAGACATCAATATCAGTGCCAGTACTACATAGGATACAATTTTTACCAGCGCGTCCAGAAATTGAACTACTCCTGTGTCCACGCTGGATCTGTCTAATGCTCTGCGCAGTATTTTACGCAGGAATCCTAAAAGTTTCAGCCCGATAAACAGGACGGCGAGCGCCCAGATCAGGGAACCGCCGATTTCCAGGATTTTCGGCAGAAACTGTTCCAGTTTTGTCAGTTCATCCATAGTCAGTCCTCCTGTATATTATTTCAGGAACCGATCCATAAAGTCCTGTTCTGCCAGGATCTCAACGCCCAGTTCTTTTGCTTTTTTGTTCTTTGATGAATTGGATGTCAGATCATTGTTGATCAGACAATCTGTCTTGGAAGTAACACTTCCCGTTACCTTTCCTCCCCTGGCTTCAATCGCTTCTTTCAAAGCGTTCCTGTTTTCAAAATAATTTAACGACCCGGTAATAACAATCGTCATTCCTTCCAGATTCCTGGGTTGTCCGCTTGTTTCTTCTTTCTGAATATCCAGTTCTTTCAGAAGATCATCCAGCCAGCGATTGTGCTCCTGATCGGCAAAATAAGTCTCCACTCCGGCTCCGATCACTTCTCCGATTCCCGGAATACGGCTCAGATCTTCCGCTCCCGCACTCCTCAGACTGTCAAGATCATATCCATATTCCCGGCAAAGCACCTTTGCGTTGGCCAGGCCAATATTAGGAATTCCCAGGCTGTAGATTACCCTCGGCAAAGTAGTATGACGGGATCTTTCCAGACTATCCATCAGATTCTGAAAAGATTTCTCTCCAAATCCTTCCATCTGAACAATTTCGTCCCGGTACCGGTCCAGGTGATACAAGTCTGCATACTCTTTGACAAATCCGTTTCCTATAAATTTTTCCAGTGTCATCTCCGAAAGACCGTCAATATTCATGGCATCCCGGCTTACGAACAGCGTGAATGCCTTGATCTTTTTTGCCTGACATTCGGCATTGGTACAGTACAAAGACTCTACGTCATTGGTTTTCTGAATACAGGTTGTCCCTCTGCAGACCGGACAGACAGACGGGATCTCGATATTGCCGCTTCCCGTCAGATCTTCTGCGATCTGCGGAATGATCATATTCGCTTTATATACCGTGATCCGGTCTCCGATCCCAAGCTTAAGCGCTTTCATGATACTCAGGTTATGAACGGAGGCACGGCTGACGGTCGTCCCTTCCAGTTCCACCGGTTCAAAAACGGCGACAGGATTGATCAGACCGGTTCTGGACGGACTCCATTCCATCCTGACAAGCGTAGTCTCCCGGATCTCATCTCTCCATTTAAACGCAATAGAATCTCTTGGAAATTTTGCCGTACTGCCCAGTGACTGTCCATAGGCAATATCTTCATAAATGCAGACCAGTCCGTCCGACGGCAGATCATTCCCGGGAATCGCGTCTGAGAATTCCCGCACTGCCTGCGGAACGCCTGCACCCGTCACTTTTTTATACTCTACTACATCAAACCCCTGAGATTTCATCCAACGGAACTGGCTCTCTCTGGAATTTTCAAAATCCACCCCATCGGCTCGCACCAGAGAAAACGCATAGAAATATACGTTTCTCTGTGCTGTAATCTCGTTATTCAGCTGACGCACAGATCCGCTGCACAAATTTCTGGGGTTCTTATATCTGGCCTCTTCTTCCGGTATCTCCGCGTTCATCCGTTCAAAATCCGAATACCGGATCACTGCCTCACCTCTCAGTACCACTTCTGAAGTACATGGAATTGAAAGCGGCACGTTGCGGAACACTCTGGCATTATTGGTAATTACCTCACCGATTTCTCCGTTTCCCCTGGTAACGGCTTTCTTAAGTTCTCCCTGGTTATAAGTCAGCACCACTGTCAGGCCGTCCAGTTTCCAAGACATAAGCACCTCATGGTCTCCGGCAAAATCCGCCAGTGCCGCCACGTCCTTGGTTTTATCCAGGGAAAGCATCGGACTCTCATGTCGTTCCTTGGGAAGCTCGTCCACCGCTTCATATCCCACTTCCGCTGTAGGGCTCCCGGCCAGCACTACCCCTGTCTCCTGTTCCAGTGCCGCCAGTTCATCATAGAGACGGTCATAGTCATAATTACTCATGATCTCCCTGTCTTCCTGATAATACGCCTTGGACGCTTTACCCAAAAGGGCGGTCAGCTCCCGTATGCGTGCCAGTTTATCCATTCTGTCAGTCCTCCGTCTCTGTATTGTCTGTCTGCAGCAATTCCAGCAGTTCTTCCAGTTCCTGATCTGTTACATTCCTCCACCCGCCGGTCTTAAGATGTCCCAGGCGAATGTTCATAATCCGTACCCGCTTCAGTTCCTGTACATGATACCCCAGTTCTTTGCACATCCGGCGGATCTGGCGGTTCAGCCCCTGAGTCAGAATAATCCGAAATCTGCGCTTTCCTATTCTCTCCGCTCTGCACGGACGGGTGGTCACGTCCAATTCTTTCAGATACACCCCCGCTTCCAGATCCTTCAGGAACCGTTCATTAAACGGCCTGTCTACCATGACTTCATATTCTTTTTCATGAAGATTCGCTCCCCGCATCATCTGATTGATCAGATCGCCATCATCCGTCATCAGAAGCAGCCCTTCCGAATCCTTGTCAAGTCTGCCTGCATATGTAATCCTTCTGGGATATCCCAGAAACTCTATAATATTCTGATCGCCGCCCTGGCTGACCTCCGAACAGACGATCCCGCGAGGTTTGTTGACTGCAATTAAAGTAATCCGCTCCTTTTTTTTCTTCACGACGGGCTTTCCGTCCAGTTCCACTTTCTGACCTTCCTGAATCTGCATTCCGGTCTGTGCAGTTTTCCCGTCCACCAGAACGCGGCCCTGCAGGATCAAACGGTCCGCTTCCCTGCGGGAGCAGACCCCTGCCTCACTCATATATTTATTTAAACGAATCATATCTGTTTTCCTCCCTCACCATCTTATCAAATTTGCCGAGAGAAGTAAATAATCCATTGCCGCGCCGGCCGGTCGTTTCCCGACAGGCACGGTCAATGCAAAACATGCCTTATTTCAAATAAGCCTTCAATTTTTCGATATTTTTTTCTTCAAAATCCATCAGTTCCTGCGCCAGTTCATAATATTCTTTCTGAACGCTTTTATTCGATTTCACAACCTTCATTAAATCTGTAATTCCTCTGGTATTTCCCTGGATCATGAGTTCTGCCAGATGCTCTGTACTTGCATTCAGCAGCGTATTCATCTGAATGCCTCCCCACAACATAGTACGGTTAAGCAGTTTTTCCTCCGGAGGCGTCTCTTTTGCTTTCTGATACTCCTTCTGCAGCTTCTCTTCCAGCTGCACAAATTTGCAGGCCTGTCGATTCAGATCTAATGCCAGATCATCATCCTCTACCTTCCCGATCACTGCGTTGATCGCTTCCCGGCCCATCTGCGCGTTTCGAAAACTCTCATCTAAAACGGCTCTGTCTGCTCCTGATAACATAAAAAAGCTCCTTTCCCTGGTAGTTGCTACTAGGGTATGGAGCTTTTTACTTTTCTATTCCAGGTATTCTGTCAGAATATATCCGGTCATCCCATTATACTCGATCTGGCTCCAGCCATTGTCATACGACTGAATCTGTGTAACAGTCTCTCCCGGATAAATCAACGCAAGTCTCTCGGAATCTGTTGAGGCCTCCCCGCGCATGTTGACACTTTCCGTCACCCTCGTCTGACGGCTTTCGGAAGATGTTCCGGCGCTCTGTTCCTCCCCGGAGGTATCCGCCGAAGCGGAACTGCCTTCCAGATATTCGGTCATAACATATCCGGTTACTCCATTATATTCAATCTGGCTCCAGCCATTGTCGTAAGCCTGGATCTGTGTTACAGTCTCTCCCTGATAGATCAGTGCCAGCCTCTCGGAATCCGTCGACGCTTCCGCACGCATGTTGACGCTTTCCGCGACTCGTGTCTGACGGTTCAGAACTGTTCCTTCACCGGTTTCCTCCGCCGTTTCTGCAGATTCTGCGGTTTCTCCTGCCTCGGCGGTATCCGCAGTCTCCTCAGCCGGTTCCTCTGTCTCTTCCGTCTCCGTTGTCTCTGTTGTCTCCTGACTCTCAGCTGATTCTTCCGTCAGCTCTCCGCTGATTCTCTGAATAAATTCCGCCAGCGTAGGATCCTGTTCCTGTGCCTGCTGGTATCTGGTTCGGACATCGTCGTAAAGCGCCTGCACATCCGGATCCTGCTCCAGCTCCGCCACATATTCCTGCATGCTTTCATCAATATCTCCATAATGGATCAGGCGGTTTCCGCTCTCATCCTTCGGGCCGACATACAGGCAGATAATATCCGGCGCGCTGGTTTCGATATTAATCAGCTTCATGTCATAACATACAAATACAATATAGGAGTCTTCCACCGGACCGTCTTTTGTGTAAGAAGTCACATTCTCATAAGCTTCTATAAACGCCGAGCGGCTCTGTATGCTTGCCTTATCCTCATCCGTCAGCACGTCTACAATCGCTTCCAGAGAATCCACATCTCCGCTCGCCATATATTCGCAGTATCTCTCGATCAGACGCTCAATAGAGGCATGAGTATTCTCCTCCAGCTCATTCGGCTCTTCTTCCACAGCTTCCGCTGTGTCTTCTGTCGTCTCCGCGTCGCTGCCCTGCGCCGCTTCCTCAGCCGTACTTTCCTGGTTCGCCGCGCTTCCGCCTCCTGCCAGCGCCGCCACAGCTACCACAAGGATTACCGCTACAACAACTCCGATTTGAACTTTGTATTTCATAAACAACTCTTTCCACTTCATCTGTTCCATATCAAACCTCCTGTCAAAATAATCATTGTGTACCTCTGCCGACAGCAGCCGGCCATTTTTGCATATGAAAAATGCACCTGACAAGATTCGAACTTGCGACACCGGGCGTCGGAGGCCCGTGCTCTATCCAGCTGAGCTACAGGTGCATGGCTTATTACCTCAACTATCATACACTAAGTTGAGGAAATAAGCAAATGTTTTTTGTAATAAATCCGTAATATTTATAATTTTTTTATATTTTCAGCTCGCCCGTATCAGAAAAATAACGATACACATGTCCGCTCAGATAGTCTTCCGGGGTTACGCAGGTCTCATTTACTTCCTTTACCAGCGCCTCCAATTCTGCCGGATTGCCCGAATAACTGACCGGAAGAAGGATCACTTCATGGATACTGCTGGGAAGCACATAAAACTCTTCCCCGATCTGCCGGAAACACCGGCGCAGCACATCAGGATTCAGCATCACAGCCGCGCCGTACTCCCTTTCCCGGATCCCCAGCACATACATACCGCTGGTCTTCCCTTCCAGACCATACCCCTCCAGCAGCTGCTCCATGGGTTCCAACATAACCGGGATTTCCGCCATGTTTTCCGCAGCAATATGGTACAGTTCCTTCAGATCAATCCCCCACTGTTTCATATGACTGTTATGAATCAACGCAGTTGCGTTGCGAATAATCTCTTCCGGGATTTTCAGATAAAACACTACCGCCAGATCCAGCCAGAATAGATGCGGGACATCCCGAAGCAGTTCTTCATTTCTCTCCCGCGAGATCAGACGGTAGTAAATCCGTTCTTTCATTTTTTCGTATTCCAGCACCTGCAGAAGATCATTTCCTTTTTCCAGCAGGCTTTCCCTCTGCACTTTCAGAATCTGCTGCGCCAGTTTACGGATCTCGCCTCTGTGGATACCTTCATAATAATAATGATTCACGTAAACCGTCGGCTGCTCTTTTCGTCCTCTGACACAGCAGGAAAAGCCATCCATTTTCACGCCGTTGTTCTTCAGTACACGTACTCTGTGAATATGCTCCTCTTCTTCCGCCAACAGACAGATCTCCTGTTCCAGCATATCCAGGAATTGTGCGTATGTCATAATTACCCCTTTTCTTTTCCCTGCCGTCTCAATATGAAATTGTATCTGTGGAATCAGTGTGCGAAAGCACAAGAATGTTTATATCTGATATACAGTTTACCGGATTCCCCTGCAGATTGCAAGCCTGAATTTGCGAAAAATATCAGACGGCCAGGCCCCGGAGGCCAAACCGCCTGATATGTCGTTCAGATCTTTGATATCCGTATTAAACGCGGGATAATGTTATCATACATATTTATAAGGGAAAATAGCATTTTTGTTGCCAACCTGTTGCCCACAGAAAATTGTGAAATATAGTTAATCCATTTTCAAATCTTCCAACGCTTACCGCAATTTAAGCAAACTGCATAACCCTTCTTTCCAGTCAGACCACCAAGGACTGCTCCTGTTCCCCCAGCAAGAATGCCGCCAACTGCTGCCCGGCCATAGCTTATCTTATTTTGATAGCTGATGCTGGTGGATTTACATCTGGGACAGTGCGGAACCTTGGCATGCCCGAATGCGTTGCCCAGCTTTTCAAAACTCTCGACTATCTGTTGATTAAGCTGCCTCTGTTTTTCTTTATTCTCCGCATGTATTCGCTCTCGTTCTGATTTAACTTCCGGACTGAGATATTTCTGTTGTATCAAAAACATTGCCTGTTTATATTTCATCCCTGTCCGTTTTTGTAATTCCTTAGCGGCATTTGATCTATTACCATTGCATTTGGAATAAACTTCGTCAACCAGTTCCTGCAAATTTGTATTATCAGGTGCCATTTCCGATGTTGGATATCCGCACTCCGGACAAATTTTAGCCGCATCATATAATAAACATTTGCATTCGGGACACATGATCAATTTCATAGTTCCACCACCTTCCGATGATTTTATTATACCAGTTTTCGGTTGGGAAATAAAGAAATTTCAAATCAGATACTAACTAATAAACTGAAAAATGTAACATCAGGCACTCCAACTTTAGGGCCTAAATTTTCAGGCACTGCAATGTATATAGAAAATGGACAATGGTGCATGCTAGTGATGGAGGTAACTCCAAATGGTGACGTAGCAAATGGGGATATTGTTTTATCGGGACTTCCAAAGCCTCAATCTGTTATTTATTGTGGGCTTACAACCGGGGCTGGGATTTATACGGCTACGATTGACCAAAACGGAGATTTAAAGATATATTATCCAAGTTTTACATCAGCGGCTCGTATTGATTTTACGATCACATACTTAATTGGAGCACAATTATAATACAATCAAAAAGCCAACTGCATTGACCCAGACTATCTGATCTAATGCGCAGGAATTTTTCCATCCCGTTATCTCGATTTGATTATCTGCGATCCCAACAATTGCTGACATTATTTCAGACGACATCGGGAAAGTTATTGTTAAAAATGCAGATATAAGGGTCTTACCTTCTGGGCCTTGAATCGTTATTTTTCCATTTACAAAATTCACGTTTTGCGAAAATACAAAGGGCACAAATTTATTCGTCTTATTAGTTAGTTAAAGCTGGCCTCTCCCTCCATGAAAGGCCAGCTATCAATCATCATACTGGTCGGAAATTCCATCCTCTCCGTCGCCTCACCTCATCAGTCTGCTCCACAAGCACCTTACCATCAAGCTCCACGGATGTATGAATCACTTCTGGGGCTCCTTCATCCTGCCCCATGACAGCCATCATAGCTTCCATCACAGCTTCGTATACGCCTTGCTTAATTCCTGCAATAATCTGGTCATTATTCGCTACAGCCGCACGATTTCCAATAGCACCCACCATTTCAGTAATACCATTTTCTCTCGCCATAAAAAGCTGACCAGTTTCCGGATAACCACCTTCGGCAAAATGAGGAATCTCACTTATTTTGAAGAGTTGCATTGAAAAACTACCAACATGATCTCCATTAGGTAATTCAAAGCCGTCCCACGAAATGTGCAATTTATCATTCAGATATCTTATCAGACGGTTCACAACATCAATCGCTGCATTCGCAGCATTTTTGAAAGCACCTTTAAAGCCTTCGACAATACCTGATAATGCATTCAACCACTTGGAAGCTGTAAACCATGGAGCCACATGGTTATCCCACCAATCACGGATATTGGATTTCCACTGTGTTACTGTCTCATTCCATTTTGTGGAAAACGAAGTTTTTATTGTATTGACAAGATTTAGCCATCTTGATGCCGTAAACCATGGAGCCACATTTTCATTCCACCACCTGGAAATATCAGATTTCCACTGCGTTACTGTCTCATCAAATTTTGTTTTCAAAGAAGTCTTTATCGTGGTGTATAAAGTTTTCCATTTTTCCGCCGTAAACCACGGGGCCACATTTTCATTCCACCACTTAGAGATATCTGACTTCCATTGAAGAACTGTATTGTCAAATACTGTTTTCAGGGAATCTTTTATATTTTTATAAAGCTCTTCCCATCTCTCTCTAGTAAACCATGGTTCAACATTTTCACTCCACCAGTTTGACATGGAAGCTGTCCAATTTGAAATAAAATCCTCTATCCAGTCAGTGATTCCCTTTGTCAGATCTCCAAATGCACCTAATGTTGCATTCACTGCACCGGTGAAAATATCTACAATTCCACTCCCAATATTTTGAAATCCAGAGAGGATCTTTGCTCCATCCAAATTAGCCAGTCCTGATAATACCTGGACGAAACCTTTTACAACAGAAATTGCACCATTCAGGATTGAACAAAATCCCTGAATCATATTTCCTATTGTAGAAATCGCATTAGATGCCGCAAATCCGATCAGTTTTACCGCCAGAACTCCGATCAGCTCAACCAAATCTTTCAAAGGGCTGTTATCATATATCTCATACAGGCAGCTCAGAAGATCCTGAAAATTTGCTATTACATATGAAATCCCTTTTGCGGCTTCAGCAAAATTGTTGACAAACGTATTCTTAATCTGGGTAAAAGTTCCTTTTACAGCGTCTCTGAATTTTTCGCTGGTTTTCCAAAGATCTGTAATAGCAGCAACCACTGCAACTATTGCGGCAATAACAGGAACAGCTGAAGCAGATGATATACTGGCAAAAGCCCCCTGAGCGGAAAATAATCCAGCGATTTTCCCTCCTACCGCGGCAAATACTCCATGAGAACCAAACAGTGCCCCCAGACCGGAGGTAATCCCTGACAGTGATATCCCAATTCCAGCTATTCCAGACACTATTGCGCCTATACCTTTTAATGCCATCAAGCCAACTGCCAGCTGACCAAGAGTATATCCCCACTTCCGGGCACGTTCTGGATCATTGTTATTCAGCCAATTCGTGAGCCCTTCGATGGCTCCGTCTTTTCCGAACAAACGATTGATAATATCAACAGAAATATTTGCAATATCTTCAAAGAAATCAATCAGGCCTTCTCCAAACTGTTCTGCATATGGCTCCAGTGCCGCCCAAAATTCTCTTAAATTCGCAGTAATACCTGTCCAATCTATTCTTAACAGACTATTATTGATCACATCCACCAAGCGCGTGAGACCGGCTCCTTCTGTTCCAAACGCCCACATGCCTAATGGAACGAGGAATTCATTATAAAAATTTTTCAGATTTTCAAATGCAAAATGGGCAAGCTGACTCAGTCCCTCATTCCATAATCTGCTCACAGCTTCCCGGAAGGGCTCAATTGCCTGCCACATACGATTGAATGCAGCACAGATGGTATCCGCGTACTCTTGCGCCTTGTTTTTGGAATTCGCCAATGCTTCATCCCAGATTGCTTCGTAATCTGCCAGCGCATCCGCAATAGCTCCAGAAAGATCAATTTCTCCCAAACTATCACTGACGCTGCCACTCCCAGATGCATCATTCGGAGAATTGATATTCAGTTCATCAATTCCCAGCGTCGTAGTCTTCAGCTTCTTCGCAGCGGCGGCCGCATTATCCATGGAGTCAGCCACATCGTCTGCACTATCCCCTAAATCCGCCAGAGAATCATCTGCATATCCTCCACTGATTCCATCCATGGTATCTTTCAGCCAGTCTCCGCCCCATATCTTAAATCCAAGTGCAGTAAAGAGACGCTGGATCGCAATTACTACGCCGTTGATCACCGGAAGGACTTTCTGTACAATCGGCAAAAATAAATTCCCGATAATTCTGGCCAGATTAGAGATCTGCTGTTTCAAAATCCGGTACTGGTTTGCTACCGAGTTGATAGTTTTTGCCTGATCACCCCATGCCACTTTAGACTGATCCAGAATAGCAATCAGACGCAACTGCATTTTCTCGGCCTGGGTCATGGCAGAAACAGCCTTATTAATCCCCAATTCATACGCGTACGTTTGCAACGTATTATTGGTGATATCTATACCATATTTATAAAGGGCACGGCTCTGACCGATGAGACCAGACTGGAAATTTGTCATAGCAGTGGATAGATCTACGTTCTTCAGTGAAGACATATCGGCTGCCAGCATGGTCAATGCCTTGCTTGCATTTACACTGTTCTCACCGATCAAGCCGACAGAATTAGTAATCGCGGCAATGCTGGACTGATAGTTCATGATTGCCTCTGGATCTAATGCCAAGCCAATGTTATCAGTCGCAAATAATTCTCCATGCTCTCCAACCTGGTATCCTGTCATCTTCCGGGTCAAGTCGTTCAATCTTCCTGAGAAAGAATTTGCATACGCTTCTGCACTGTCATATCCAAATTCTTCAAAATAACCCCCGAACTCTGTCCCGATCTTGTCCATGGTCACAGAAAAATAGTTATATGTTTCCACATAATCCATAGCGGATTCAATGGCATTTCCAAGTTTCTGAATACCACGAAGCACCATAAACCAATTGGCATAAACAGATCCCGCTATTTGGGAAAAGGTTCTCATGGACTTATTCGATTTACCAACCTGCCCATTAAGGCCGGAGAACGCATTGGACAATCTCTGGATCACACCGGTGCTCTTAGCTACCGATCCGGAGATATTGCTGGTGCTCACACCTTTTAAAGAATTACTCAGGTTTGCCAGGGCATTTGTCATCTGAATAACATTCTTTGATACATTGGGCGACTGCGCCAATGTTGTCATTAGTTTCTTCAGCTCCGTTGCCAAAGTAGGAAGGTTCTGGATAGCCTTCTGGACACTGGATCCGCCAAGCTTTCCCAGATTTTTCGCCATAGACGCAATTGTTTCCGAACTCTTCGCCGCGGCACCGGCAGAATTCAAAGAACGTCCAATTACGTTCAGGGCTGATGCAGTCCGATTTAAGCCGGACTGATCAATATTCGAAATTTTCTTAATATTATTAGCCAGACGTGTAAAATCCGATGTCTTTATAGCATTGACCGTCTGGAGGGACTTTCCCAGTTTTTCAATTCCGTTTGCGAACCCAGTCAGACCGCTCCCATTAATCTTTGATAAAGATCCTGCCACTTTCTCCAAACGGTTGACCAACTTATTCAATTCTGCATTTGCCTTCGATGCTGAACTCTCGACAGCAACTTCCAGGCGATCAATTTCTGCGCCCATGAACGTCTCTCCTTTCGGATTTTTTAGCTCTGACGTTCATGACGTTCTGGCAGAAGAAAAGCACCTGCCCGACTAACAGGTGCTGGAAATTTTATTTATCAAGTTTATACTAAATCAAAAGTTGGTTTTAATGCATCCGCACAGTACAAATCAAATATGGGTAATGTCCTACAGACATATTTCAACCTCGAAACACTTTGCTCATTCCCGGTTTTGATATTGCGCAATCGAAGTATATACTCAACATGAATTGCATTCTTTTCGGAATCAATAAATATTTTGTGTGATTTTGTTTTCTGCTTGAGGTATGTAAGGATACGCTTAAGATTCCTTCCGACAAACTCCATATATACATCTTTGTTACCACAGTAGGAGATATACATTAGAGTTGAAATGCACTCCAAAGTTAATTTTTCCGGCTCGATCCAAATATTGTCCAAGGAGATACTTGCAGACAAATTAAATTCAGAATTTATGTTGTATATCCATTCGGAAATGGAGGCATAAGATGCAATGTCTTTTATCTCGGCAAAACTAAGAGGAAGTAATTTTCTATATAGAATAACTTGTCTCAATAAACACGTTTCCGGAAGAATTCCCAAGGGAAGTGATTTCGTCACTTATGTAGATGCCTATATTTTTGTTTGCAGTGACCCTCAAAATTACGGGGTATATATGGCTATTATAAAGATAAATTCCTGAGAACATTTCCGTCTGCAACGGGACTTCCGGGGCAAAGCCAATCGTAAAATAACCATCTTCTGCCGCACTTGGCGAAACCGTTGCTGAAATGACAGCTTTAATATGCTGTATGCCGTTTTCTTTATATGTATCATAATTTGTCACAGTATATCCAGACGTAACAGCATTGGATGTACGTGTCATATTTTGATTTAGTTCTTCCCTAATCGCCTTTACTGCAAGTGCCCCGGCCATCATCCCCGCCTGGGAATTTGCCACAAGATCATCTTTGTCGTCAATGATTTTATTCTTGTCCGCGCTCTCATTCACAGCCTCATTGGTTGCGTTGACCTGAGCCTGTCCAAAATTACTCCCGACCTGTGTATATTCCGTCACGTCCACGAAGGATACTGTGCCATCAGAGTTCGTGATCATCTGATATTTACGGCGTCCATTCATGCTTTCTGCTAAAATATCATCCTGAAAATCTACAGGTAACACATTCTTTGCCATTTATACTGCCACTCCTTTCATATTTCCAAGGCGGAATGATAACCGTCTTAATACTGTTTCTTGCCTTTCTAGCAATTGATACATGGATAATATCGCAGCCTCTATTCGATTAAGCTCTTCCCACTGAATGAAAGGGCCATTATCGTAAAATGTCTGCCTCACACCAAAGTCCTGAGAAAAAATATTCTGGTTAATCGTATCAAGATTCTGCTCAAATGTATTGAATTCACTCGCATAAAAATAGGCGGAATAGTCCGCCTTGTCGCTCCCCATGTTAGAGATCTGAAATGTATGGTAAAGTTCTTCTGCCTTCTCATGCAGATATTCCAGATTGCCTTTGATACGATTGTAATCTGATATATTGAACCGGTCATCTGCGGCCCATACCCTCGGCTCTTGCCAACTCATCAGAGAACCACCTTCCTTGCACTCATTCTTCCACTCCACGCTCCATTAAAGCTCAATTCATTCTGATAGCATCGGATCATTGCTTTTTCACGGTTTTTCAGTTCCAAATAGAACAGATCATTTGCATCAGTCCGCGGATCCCCTCTCCAGGAAATAGTATATTCCACATCCCCTAGATAATGGGATGCCAGCCACTCTTCCACATTCCGTGCATGTTCAACCGAACTTATCAATGGATTTGACCATTGTATAACCTCACCGTTTGGATAATGCTTCTGAATAAAGTAATAGGTACTAACTGCATACTCCTTCCCAGTCACAGTATATTTCACTGTTGTCTCAGTCGTTAATCCATAAAACCGGATCCGTGCATAATAGCTGCTGCTCTCGATAATCTCGCAGGTAATTGATGTATTATCTTCCACCGATACAGAAAAATCATATGCAGCATTCGTAATATATGCCACACATTCATTGTCCTCCGGAGACAATACAGCTTCTTCCTGGACAAGTTCCCTAACCTCTGCAGAATTTTGATAAATGCTTCTCTGAACATTGATAGATTGAAGCTTATTATTTCGAATTCCAGCAGGAGTTTCTTGGAGGTCATATGCATATGTGATGGTATAATCCGTCACATCACCAATCAGAATCTTGTCAACGATCACCCTACTGTCCGGGTATCCCTTAGGAAAAGTAACCACCATCTGATCAAACAATTCCAAGCGATCATAAGTAATGAATTCAATCCCCGAGTTTGTGATTGTATATTCGGTCACTACCGTCCCTTCGTAATAAGTCGCCACATGAAACTCTTCTGGTGCTACATTCCTGAACCGGATCAGAAATCCATAAGCGACATAGGCAGCTTCCAAGTCTATCGTAATCTTGGGCACAGATGTCAGAATGCGGTCAGAATCCGCATATACAAAAGATTCCTGGAGCATAATGCTGAATACCCTGAGTCTTCCTGCCTTTTTCATTGTCACTGGCTTAATCCGGATAAATGTTATATTTGAAAATGAATCTTCCGTTTCGAAGATAGAAGAATCACAGTTATATGTGACTTCTCCTGCATTCGTCTCCATAATAAACTCTGTCGGGTAATTCTCTCCAAAGTCAATGATCATTCCTTGGAAACTTACATTTTCCAGCTGATCCAGGCTAAAATGCAAATTTCCGGACAGCCCGGAAGAAATAAATCCGTTCTCAAAAAAGGTCGTGTCCTGATCTGGCGAAAGAAAATACATACTTCCATCTACTTTTGTGAAGTCCTGTTCCCCAGTTGCATACAACTTTTCCGGCTCCCTTTTTAAATACCGAATCCCTGACTCTGAAAAATATGCCAATGCATCTACACTGTCACATTTAACAAAAGCACTGACGTCCGTATAAATTGCTTCGCTTACATATCCGGTATTTAGGTAATTACTGCCTTTAGGAAGGAATCGAACGCTCTGATCCGTAACAGAAAAGTCCCGGCTCCCCATCGCGTATGCATCTTTTTCATCATCTACAAGAATATTTTCTACATGGCTAAATTCTGTTTCGCCGTTACAAGATGCGGAAGAATCTGGGATAAAAGAAGCCTGCATATGAATTCTATTATCCCGGTCTTCATACAAGGCGCATCTTCCGGCATTAGCTATGATCTGCAGCGCCGTAGAATGAGTAACCGCCGGCATTGGATTCTGTACAATGACATCTTTCAAGTACGGATCCAGAAAGTATTCCTCATCTCCGACTCCTGCATCTTCCAGCACATCAACCGCCAAATCATACAGGCTGATTCCGGCTGGACGATATAAACCTTTCCAATATGTTTCTGTCAAATAGTCGAATCTATCTGTCGCGATAAACCGTGCCTGAATATCATCTGCAGACCAGCTTTTTAAATAACAGATGTTCGGTGGAAGCCATTCAATGTTCCCGTTTCCGTCCACATCATAGCCGAAAGATACCTCTATCTCCTGTCCTACTTCCATGTAAGCCAATGCGCTGTCCGGATTATCAGCACTATAGTATAAGTCCTGATTATCCACAGTCAGTGTCATGTCGCGGCTCGGAAGTATTTCTGATATAGGCGAAACATAATCCTTGAAGCTGTACGACAGCGTATTTTCATTAGAGAATGTATTTGCTACGCCACAAACAATCTCAAAGATACGAAGCCGCCCTTGTCCATTTACCATCTGGGACGGTGTAATCTTCAGGAATGAAGTCCCGTTAAAAGTATCCTCCGTCGTCCAATAGGATTTATCATTGCCAGTATATGAATGAGTCCCCTCATCATTCTGTACTGTAAAATTGACCGGATAATACTCTCCAAAATCAATCGCCAGGCCTCTGATATCCAGTCCTACAAGATCGCCGAAATCCAGATATATGGATCCGAAAAGCCCATTTGACACCAGTCCATTATTATAGGAAGCGTCTTCCTGATCCGGAGGCAAGAAATACATTTCCCCATTAACCTTTGAAAAGTCCTGTTCTCCCGTCGCATAAACCTTCGCGGAAGATTTCATGGTGAAGATATTGCGGTTGGCGTAGTATGCAAGCGGTGCCTTCAGTTCATCAACCGAAAGGTTTTTCTGCGCATTGGAGTTTACGACTCCGATCGTTGCCCTTATATAAGCCCGGTTGCGTTTAGGCTGCTTCATGGACTCTTTATATGCCGCACTTACATTCTGCATAAAACATCACCAACCTGCATCAATCAAATTAAACTTACAGCTTTCATATCGAATAACCAGATGACTATCCCGGTCCGTAAAAAGTGGAATTGCCGTCCGGTTGCCGGGGTACATGATGATCGTCGTGGGCTTTCCAGTACGATAATCCTCAAATGTTACCGGAACATAGAATGGCTCTACCGCTTTCAGCATACGCCGCCATACTTCCGGCGATAACCCGTTCCACTGCATCGCATCCAGTTTAATCGTGTCGCGCCCAATCACTTGTCCGATCACCGCATTATTCGCATTCCTGCCCGCATTAACGGTAGTAGCAATCACATACTGAAAGCCATGCATTGGCGTAGGGAAATCATATCCATTTACATTCAAGAAAGACGACAAAGCCATTGTATCACTCCTATTCCGTGTTGTTTCCTTTCAGCAATGTCAGTTCTTGTTCCAGTCTGTTGATCTCATCCCGAAGCGCCTGACGTTCTGCGTGCTCCGCTTCAATGTCATAATCACTGCAAGTTTTTCCCGCCAAAGAATACTCATACATTTTTATGATGATGTAATCTGTACTGGACAGACTCTCTTTCAAACCTCGGATCTGACTTTCTTTCTCCATGATCTGATTCTGCAGTTCCAACTCCGCCATCTCTTCATCGGACAGTTCCGGCAGGCTCACTTCTGGAATGGCAGGCTCCGCATACACAGATCCATCATTTGACAACTGATAACCGTTATATACAGCCGTCACCTCATCGTTTCGATATAATGTGGTAAATCCATGATATGTGTTTCCCCCAATATTGATCTCCGCTTTTTTATCCAGAAAAAGATCAAATCCATTCAAATTTGGCTCTGTCTGCGAAGTTTCAAATTTTAATGTCACTATTGTCTTCCCTTCCGGAACGACCCTGCAGGGAATCATGACTCCTGATTCCAAAAATCTTAAATATGCCATTTGGCCCTCCTGTTTTCATTCTCGAATGCCCCTTTGATCACCTAATTTAAATGGTAATTTGGGAACAATTGTATAATCTGGGATATTGGATACTCGCCTTGGCCCTCCCAAACCAAATGGAAGCCTATGGACGGTTTCTTCTGGGAAAAGCACAAGCACATCAACTGAAATAAGAAATAAAGTACCGGCATCTACCGGATTAGGAGACAAAAAAACATTTCTGATATATAATTCCGCATTCACATTACCAGCACCTCCACGCATTCCATTAACCTTTCATCTGCTACTTCATATGCAATAAGCAATCGATATAAGGTCTTTTGCAATGGTGCAATTTTCACATCTAAAATATGGTCTTGTACAGAACAGTCGCCTGATGCCTCCACCTTTCCCAGATACTGTAATTCCCAGGTGGCATTACGAATTGTAAAAGGCAGATTCTCTTTTGAATGTACCTGTAGGCGAATATGCCGTTGTTCTCCAAGATAAAACTGTACTTTATGCATTTCCGCCCCTTTCATGTTTTAAGCCATATCGCACTCTGATTCCATAAGTTCTGTATAATATTGAAGACAATCAGATAATATCGTGTCCAAATGCGGTTCACGGAGCGACGTCCAATATGGCGACGTATCTATCACATGTACGCATAATGATTCTGTATCAACTATGAAAAGCATTCGCGCTACATATGCACGATTCCCTGCTTCGTCTTCAGCTATTACTTCTACGACATATTCTCCATCTTTATCATAGGGGACAGATATTTGCCATCTGTCCCCCTCGATTCGATTGAATATGACTTCTTTTCCATCAACGGTCCCCAAAACCCGTGTTACCATCAATCCGTCACTTCCACGCTGATGATGTAGGTATTTCCTGCATCTACCGGGTTCGGCGTGATCGTCACAGACTGGATCACCGGTGCGTGAGTATCCAAGTACAAGGTTCTGGTCACGGTTGTCTCTACGCCGGACTCGCTCACGGCCTTGAACGTCACGGTATTGGAGCCTTCTGCAGTCAGAGTCAGGCTGCCGCTGAATGCCCCCTCTGTGATCGTGACATCCTGTTCTGCGCCGTCTCCGACTTTGACCGTAAGCGTCGCACCATTGGTCGTACCAGAAAACGCCACTTCGGCATTTTTGTGGTAGCTGTTGTTTGCCGGCGTTGCTACGGACAGGTCCGGTGCAGTTGCCAGAACTCGGAAGGTTACAGATACATCAGATGCCGCATTGCCATCATTATCAGATGCCCTGACAATGATCGTATGCTGGCCATCGTCCAGTGCTTCTGTCGGCGTGTACGAGCAGGAGTACCCATTTTCGATCGGACTCTTTGTGATTGCGCCCTCCACAGGCGTGTTGTCGATGAGCAGTGTAATCGTGTCTGCTGCTACGCCGGAATCGTCGTCCGTAACGGTCCATGTGATTTCCGGTTTGCTGTTGCTGGTAAGCTGGCCGCTGGTCGGCGCGGTGATGACGCTTACTGGTGCCACTTTTTCTTTAACTTTGAGTTGCAGAGATGCCCCAAGAGTCTCGTGCGTATCATCCACCGATGTTTCGTTGCCCGCATCATCAGACGCTTTGACCGTTACCGGATAATAATGTCCATCTTCATTAAAGCTCGATTTTGCAGGTGCCGTGATCGTCGCTTCATAGCGCTGTGTCTCACTATTATAGTTTAATGTGTATGTCTGGCCGTTAATTATGGCCTGTACTGTTTTTACAGCCAAATGTTATTCCCTCCTTTCTCATTCTCTATAATAACAATTCTGTAATTGTATTAACACCAACTTTGTAATCCAGTTTCAGGCCACGGAGTTCCTGGAATAATCCAACTGCCAGCCGCGTATCATTTCCGAACTTTCCGTCAGCTTCCAGCCCATACTCTTTGCCCAGAAGCTCTACGATCTGCGGTCCGATCACCGTATTCAGGCGCATTTGCAGCCATTTCACGATCTGTCCGGTGCTACCTGTGGTAAATCGTGCAGTGCGCGTGTCAAACGCTCCAGAAAGCAACAGGACTTTCTTGATCGCCGCAGTCGTGTCCTGACCTTTGATTCCATCAATCACCAACGCTTTTCCATCTGCATCTGTGATCCCGTCCGCATTAAGCGCTTCCTGCAGACTTCGGACGGCTTCCTGATCCAACTCACGATCTTCTTTTTCACCATCATTTCCCTGCGGCAAGCTCTCATACCAGACATCCAGATCTACGTTGCCAGAGATTCCTGACACACATCCCTTACTGGAATACTGCCAGCCTGATTCACCTACGCCCGGACGTAGGTTCTCTTTCATTGTTCCATTATCCTCAGACGCATATCTCGCTACCCAGAACGGTACATTCAATGCCTCTGTATCCAGAACATTCTCATGCCAGTCCAAGTTGCAGTAGATACCACAAGAATATCCAGCATCTCTAATGACCTGAATAAAAGATTTTGCGATTGCAGTAATCGCATTCTTCCCAAGGGTGCGCATCCCGCCCCATTCCAGATCAAGCCATACACCCATTTCCAATCTCCGGCCGTCCAAAATCTTCACGACTTCCCGCGCTTCTTTTACTGCCGCCTCTGTGGTCTTCGCATAGCTGTAGCGATAAACTCCTTTTGCAATATTGTTCGCTTCACACCCGGCATAATTGTGTTCAAATGATGTGTCCAGCCCTTTACTGTTCGCGACACGAAGAATCGCGAATTCGATACCACTCTGTTTTACCTTTGCCCAATCAGGCTTTCCCTGATATGCAGATACGTCAATTCCTCTAAACATATTTACCTCCGACCTACCTTTCTTCAATTACCGCACCGATTCCATACTCAATCGCACAAATGTGCTCAATCTTACATCCCCTTGCGTTATCCCATCCTTTTGCAAAATATGCAATATCCGCAACCGAAAGCAGTTCCAAAGATTTTCCAAGATACCATAAAGGTCTTGCATCTACTGGTGCGCTCTGAAAAAATGAGTCTATCACTTCAACATCTTCATCCGCACCGATCATTTCTTTCGCGTTAGCAATCGCCTTTTCTCTCGTTTCCAGAATTTCCTGATCTGTTTTCCCGTTCATGGGCTGAGATATGAATAACTTCTTCATATCCATTTCCTTTCTTCCGACCCTTGCGCCGGCGCAAGAGGGCGGATGCACCGCCCCGTTACAATAATTAAAATGTGTCGCTTTTCCCATCTTTGTCCAGCAGGTTCCGCATCATTTCATATAATCCCGTACTGGCAAGACCAGATATCATTCCGCCCAAAATTACTGCTGCGTTGATGCTGGGAATGTTGACCAGCACATTGATGATCGTCCCTAATACCAGCATAGACAGCGGGATGTACTGGTTTCCCAACCAGTCAAAGATTTTCGCGTATTTCAGCGCGAATCCTACGCAGAGACAAATTCCCAGCGTGATCAGGTTGATATACTCCATTAAAAAACTCAGATCCGTCATTGTGATTCTCTCCTTTCAAAATCCAATCTGACTAAATATGTAGCTCACCACAAGCCCTACTATAAAGGTTATGATATAACCTGTAACATTGCGCCACTTCTCACCGTCCCGGCCTTCCAAAGTCTCCAGGCGCTTCCCTTGCTTTTCTTGTTCCTTAAGCATGCTCTCCATACTTAAAGCCAGTTTTTGCACAGATACGGTCAACTCCTTCTGCTGCTCGAAACTCTCTTCAAGTAATTCCAGCCGCCTGTTTTGTCGATGATTCTCTTCTTCTATTCTTTTGCAGAACTCATTATGTTCTCTGCGAGAAATATACTCCTGCTCCATCGGCTTTTCCTCCTTTTGGGCAAAATAAAAGCCTCCAGCGCCGGAAGCTCATTGATAATACTATTTGATGGTTAGGTGATCTCTTTGCTTCAATAAAATCTCTCTTCCTGCTATCTCAAAAAATAGGTCAAATATTAAGTACAAGCGATCCTCTTGTGACAACAGTAGAAAGCGGTGTGTCTACAGCAATAGCATCAATTACCTTGCCACCAGGGAAATGGATATTAAACACTATTGCCGGTTTTTCTACAAATGGAAATGGAATTAGAACTTTTAATTTAAACGAAACGCAAGGGTCTGCCGGTATCATGGTTTCAGTTCCGGCTGTAGATTATGGGGTCACTCGTGCCTCTTTTTCTACATTTGTAGATATAAGCGTTGAAACAATATATTATTTAAACGCGAATCAAACATCTGGTTCTTCTTTGACTGTAAGCGGAAGTAGAATTGATGCTATTCAGGTTGGAATTTGATTCAATATGGTCATTATTTTTTGAGTTAGCCATCGTTCTTTGCTCCCTTGAATTTTTCATTCATTTTTCCAATTGCCGCTCTCACAGCCGCATAGTATTCTGCTTCAGACATTTCTTCTACTGCTTTTTGATCATCATTTTTCATGCTCAACGGCTTTTTCGGATATTTCGCTTTTTTAGAGAAGCAGGATGCAATCGCCTGACGCACATACAGCCCCTGATAATAAGCCGCTGCATCCATCATCTTTATCTGTTCTTCTTTCTCTTTAATATAGTTATCCTGATACATATACATGTACTTCGGATTCAACTCCCAGAACATGTCTATGGGAACTCCCATACGTAATGCTGCCGGGAGCCATACTTCATCAATAAGCCCAGAGAAAGTTATCCTTCGATCTCGGACGACTTCTGTTCCGCCTTCGCAGACGATTTCTTCTTGGGCTGTTCGCTCTCTTTCTCCTGATCGTCCAGATTCAGGAGCTTCTTGAAAAAACCACTGTCCTTGATAGCGTTGACATATGCTTCATAAATGCTCTCCAGGCTCCCGCCACCCATGATATGCTGCTCTACCAGATAGTCCGCCTGATCCTGATCACAGCCCACAACGATTGCAACGAATGCAGAAACACAAGTAAACACATACCGTCTGCTTGTCATGCCCTCAACCGGCAGCCCCATCTGTTCCATCATTTTAGAATGCCGAAACGTAAGCTCCGGCACCACATAATTTTTCTGATTGATTTTTACTGTTGCCATGAACCATTACCCCCTTATTCCTGATCGTCTTCCAGTTCGAACGGAGTGGTCGGTGTAACGACGACCGTCGCTTCAACAACACTGTTTACCTCCGATTCATTCACATAAACGCTGATTTTACCTTTTCCGGTAAATTTACCTTCACTTCCCAGTCCGTCATTACCAAGCCAGATGGAAAGATCCTGCTCCGTTCCTTCCAGCGCCTTGATCTTTTTATACTCTGCTTTGGTATAGTTGGTGGTCGTGCTCATTGTCTCCTGCTGCTGAACACCATCAATGAATGTTTGAACCGGATCATCACAGGTCGTTGTCTCAATCTGCTCAGGTTCACCGCCAATTTGCGGGACTCCTTTGATTGGACATACCTGTTCCCACGTACTAGTATTTTTGTACATTAATTTCGCACCATAACTTGAAATTGCCATTCCTTACTCTCTCCTTTTCAAAAAAAATAAGAGCCTTCTGGCTCTCTGTTTCTATGTTCTGAACCGGTCTCCCGGAATCATTCAATGTAATTGTGTCAATATCTCATCATTTCCAAAGATACGCTGATATCTACCTACCCAACGGCAGATGTTCGGGTCTGCAACATTCACAACCGGCGCCGGACCACCCCTGCACTGGAAGCCATAAGATAACATGATTGACTTCGCCGCCTGACTGATGCTTTCGCAAGCTGCATCTGCAAGAGACCCCGTATCATAAACCGTAATCACCAGCAATGGATTCTGGCTGCCCTCGGCTCCTGTCAGGTTATAGTTACCGCCGGAATTATTCTCCAGCGCCACATCCACGTATGGAAACTGACTCTCTTTTGGCGTAACATATCTCCCAACAGTGCATTCAATCGCTTTTTCCAATTTGACTTTGAACAGGGTATAGAACTCGTTCCAATTAAATCCTGCCATTATATTACTCCCCAAAATGAAATTTTTTCGTAACACGGGCAATCTCATTATTCTCGATTTTTGGATGATCATTACCGTCGTATACCAACTGCTCAAATACTATGTCATGCGAAAACGGTTTTGCTTCAATTTGAACCTTTGAGACATGCTTCTGCCATTTCCCATCAATATATATTTTTGCAGTGTTGTTTCTGTTGATTTTAAATATCAATCTTGGCTTTTTCATGTCTTGAATACCTCTCTCGCAATTTCCAGAACCTTGTCTCGCAGTTCTTTTCCTGCATAGTACATCGGCATTTTCGGCGAAACTCCACTGGAATAATGCCAGTTTCCTTCCAGATCCATATACCACCATCCCGGCGCATTGCCATGTATGCCACCGGGGAATGTTCCTGTACCGACACCAGGAATGCCGGCCGGATTCTGCGCCGGAAGACCTGCACCAAATTCCAACATCAAAGAAGGGCTGACCACGGCGCTTTTCGCCCCTTCCAAAGTCTGCCATTGGCTTACAATCTTCTGGGCATCTTCTATATAGAATACTGCTCGACAGCCTGCCTGTTCGGGCGTAATTTCAGAAAACAGTCTGATATATTTTCCAAATCCGCCAGTCCCGATTCGCACTTGCGCAATCCGAATCCCCTCAGCAGTCAAGCGGCGGCATAATTCCTCACACTTCCGATTAAGGCTTCTTTGATAGTCCTGAATTTCCCTGATCGCTGAACAAACCTCACGGACAGATAGTCCGAAACTGATTTTCCTTGCCATATCATCACGCTCCAAAATTCAACCCAAGCCCTGCGTTCTTATAAAAATCACGCTTCATATGCCGTTTCAGTTCCTCTACATCAATTGTAATGGTAGTATTTTCGCCTATTTTGATATCCCGGTAATCATGCTTTACAGCCATCGGCTGAACCATTTCTGCCACAGGGGAAGCCGCCACAGGTTCTAAGTATGCTAATGCTTCCATTTCCTTATGATCACATTTCTCCACAAACGGACACGCCCTGCATTTTGCAGATAACCTTGTCAATCCCATTCTCTACACCTTAACTCTCCTCCAATGCCTGTGCCCATTCACCAAGAGAAATACTGACCTTCATAATCATTTCCTTTGCTTCACGAATTACAGGATTCTTAAGAGCTTCCGTTGTCATTCTTCCGCTTGCTCCATCAAGCGCAGAAATCATATCTTCGAAACTCATCTTCATATTATCCATATCATTCTCTACCTTTCGGAAGTTTTTTTAGCAGATACTTTACCGCGTTCAGTGATGGTTTTACCGCCAGAACAGAGTAATCCGCTGAATCCCCATTCACTGTACCATCATCGTTATACTGCGGCTCGCTGGCGTGCCAGATACGGCTTGTTTCAGATATTGGCAAGGATTTATCCGTCGTCACCAAAACCGCCTCATACGCGCCCACATCAAAGCCATATTCTTTTGCTTCAGCTTCACCGCCAGACATGGCGATATTGGCATAAAAAGAGACAGGGTTGTTGTACCCTGCCACTGTTCCGATTTCAACGGGGATCTGCTCACCATCTACTTCGATATAGACGATATTTCCATCTTCATCGCGCTGATATACTTTTATTTCATCACTGTATACTGAATAATACAATAGCTGTTGATTTTTCTTTAAATCTCTCATGAAACCACCTAGAATGCACTCCGCCCAGCGCCGCCTACAGAGTGCCACCCTGCGGCTTTCGCCACGCACAATCTTCTTTGCCGCGTCACCCTGCGGCAGGGAGATAATGTGGATACCGCCTTTCATATCATCTGCAAAATGCAAAAATACCGTTCAGACATTCTTTTCGATCCTTCCAGGTACGGGAAGTGCTGTTCTCATTATGAGATGTCTGTCCTTCTGCTCCAACCTGGTTAAAATCATACAATGCCAGTTCCCGGATATTAGAATAGTGCCGGTTCAAATCCGTTTCGATCTGCGCTTCCGTGAAATGATCCGGATAATTCCGATGCATCCGCACCTCACGGATCGCGCTTTTGATCTTGGAAGACAGAACCGCCACATCTGATTCTTTTGTAAGCCCCAACTCATCTGTCAGATCCTTCAATATTTCATCCAGTAACGTCTCCATCTTCCTTCACTCCTTACGCCTGGGAAGTCACCGTAGTGATCCCGGCTTTCACAGCCTTATAGTTCGCATCGCATTCCACGATACAGATCTCATCGCCCGTCGTCGCAGTAATATCAGAAACACCGTCCCAGGAAGACCAGGTTCTTACATTCGCGCCATACTCAGGCAGCTTCAGGTTTTCTCCAGTCTTGTATTTATAAGAATTTCCATCCGTCAGCACCGGTGTCACTGTGATCTTCGTCGCGCCGGATGCGGTTCCCGCTGCGCTCGTCACATTCAGATTGTCCAGACTGCCTCCATCGTCAAACGTGATCGTGGCGATGATCATTCCTTCCGGATTCGGCAGTACCGGCACGAAAAGACCAGACGCTTTCGTCCAGGTCGCAACCGGATCAGGAGTCTCCCACTGTGTAATGGTCACGAACTGCTTTGTTGATTTCTCTGTCCACGGTCCATAGGCAAGTTCTTCAGGAGATCTTCCCCAGAGGCCGGTACCGACTCTTCCATTTGTGGCAGCCGTGTACATCGTGAACTTATTTTCCGGGAAGAAACGCGTGCTTTTCCTTTTCAGAGTGCCGTCTGCCTGCTTCTCCAGTACCGCATAAACGTCTTCATCTGCCTCGATAGTAAATCCATACATTCGCTGCATCAACGCATTCACCTGATCTACGCTGACGAAAGCACCGACTCCCAGCGTACCATTGATAGCAATCTGAATACCTTTGTTATTCTGCATATATGCCAGAATCTTTTCAGAAGTCTGCCCTTTGGTGATCGTCTGCCCCTGATCCTTTGCAATCTTTTTCCAGGCAGCAATATCACCCAGAATATTGTGCTCCGGATCGGACCAGTTTGCAGTCACAAAGTTGTCTCCTGGTACACCAAGATCAATAATAAAGTTCATACGGTTCTCGTTGATCTTGATCTTCCCTTCCGACATCACATCCTGCTTCATCTTCTCGACCCTGGCAACTACAGAATCAGATAATCTTCCCATGTCATCATAAATATACCGTACCAGTCCGCTTTCATCGACACCGTTTTTCACATATTCCTGAGTCTTTTCAGACTGGTTGATCTTCTCTTTGATCAGGAATTTTTCCACGGTTACTTTTTCTATGGGCGGTCTCGTACCGATTGCCGCCTCAGTATCCAGCGCATGCACCAGGGCCAGCGTTGGCAGCGCAGATCCCTGAGAAAGTCTGTAGTATTCAGCTTCCAGGTTCGGCGTCTTCACATCCGGGAACAGCGTATTCCCTTTATATGGCCTTTTCACAGAATAATTCTGGGAAAAAGACAGCCTGTCTTTATCTTTGATCATCTCCAAAATTTCGGGCATGATTTCATCCTCCTTCTTTTACACAAACACGAAGCCAAGCGCTTTCAGTGCCGTTTCCGCCCCGCTATCCAGCGTAACAGGAAGGTTACCTTTAATAATTCTTCCAGCCACCATCACAGAACCTGGGCGCTTTTCATCGTCGGTCACATCAATAGTTTCAAAAATGATCCCTGTAGCGCTGGAATCATTGGACGGGAAAGGAGTACCGGCAACAACAATCTTTCTGTTGTCCTGATCTTTCCCCATGGTCTGAGGGATTTCCCTCGTTTTCAGTGTCAGACCGACTTCACTGTCCAGAAAATTCGGTCTCTCATATGTCTGTTCTACTTTATGAAATGCCATCTTCCATACCTCCTACACTTCATACTGCGCATTGTACATCTGCGCATATTTTGCGCCGTCGGATTCATCACCGTCCCCGCCTTCATCGCCTCCAGATCCACCGGAACCGCCGCTTCCGCCTGCACCGCCTTTTGTGCCGTCCATCAGTTCTTCTTTTGTCTTCTGAATGGCCGCTTCCTTCTGTTTTGCAAGCATGCTGGACAGATTGGTGGCCAGTGTTTTTGATGCCTCCGCGTCTTCGGACACCAGACCGTCGATCAGATCTTTATAGTCCTCTTCCGTAAGTCCTGCTGCTACAAGGATTTTTTCTACGTCAAGCCGGTTCGACTTTCTTTTGAAATCAGCTTCCGCATCCTTGGCGGCTTTCAGCTGTTTCTGGATCTTTTCTTCATCTGACAGGCCTGCTTCCTGAAGTTTCTGATAAGCCGCGGAATCCTCCTGCAGCTTTTTCAATACCTCAGGATCAACATTATTTTTCTTCGCTGCGGCGAGATCTGTTCCGTTAATGTTCAATATTGCAGTAATCTGTTCCTCGGTTGCCTCCGGGAACTGCTCTTTGATCTGTTCTCTTGTCACTTTTCTTCTCCTTCCGAAACATACACTTTTTTAACACGGTGCGCTCCGCATAGTTTCTGCCCTCTTACGCTCAGGCTCGCAAATATAAAAAGAACGGCTCTCAATGAAGCGTCATGCCACTGGAAGTCGTTCTATTTTTCATTGATATTTTTCTTTTTGGGGCCGGAACTTTCTGACCGGATACATCAAATTCATTCATATATCCACATCTGGAACGCGAACATTTAATCTGTCCTTTTCCAGAAAAGAACCCCAGTAATTTCCCACATTTTTTGCACCGAACCTCAACCATCCCCGGCACCTCCATCTCCTGTTGACTTTGACAGTTCCAAGGCACGTGCCTGCTCAGCTTCCATCTCTGCCTGCTTTTCGGCTGCTGTCTTATACAGGGCATCCAGGTATGGCTTCGATTGCACATATACCTTTTCCGGATCTCCCCAAAGATCGCAGGTCTGGATCGCGATTTTGGGATGAATGCCTTTCTCCAATAAGTAGATCAGAGCCTGTGCCTTGACCAGCATATTGTCTGTCTTATTCCGGGTAATCTTGATGTCAATATCTGCAATTGTCAGGCCGGGAAGCTGCTGTTTGGTCCGCAGTATATTCAAAACAATTTTCAGGAACTCACGCTCCGATCTCTTTGTGACCGGCTCATCTATCTTCGCCCGCTGCTCCGCAAAATCCCAGCCATTCCGGAGATATACTGCCTGTCCGGTATCGCCGCCTGTATTCTGCTCCCGACCGGGCATTCCAGCGATAATCAACATGTTTTTATACAGATCATCTTTCAGCGTCTGCGTCTGCTCCTGATTCAATTCGCTGGAAACGCTGCCCACATCCGCGGGCATAGACGGGTTGACTGTCTTTACGCTAAGCGCCCCGATCTTGCACATTCGGAGAAATGTTGTTTCATCAATTTCACAGTTCACGAATTTGATGAATGCCTGTACAAACTGCTCTACACCGTCTACCCGGTTTGACTGTACACGGTTGATCGCGTCCATCATAGTGATCTCAATCTCTACGTCTGACAGCCTCCGGGGATTATTCGGAAATTCTACCAGCAGAATCCTTTTATGACCATTCGGAGAAGACTTCCCGGTGATCAGTTTCCCATCATGGAAACAGTATACCCACGATTTTGTGGTGCAGTAATACAGATCCCGTCCTTCTTCATCCTTCCGGATTGATACGGACATTAAAGACGGATTCCCATGTACCGGGGAATAGATAACAAAATTATATCTTGGATCAGGAGAACACAGATCAAACATTGGCTCTCCTTCCTCCACTTCATCTCTGGAATAACTCCAGGTTTCTCGGTAAGCCGTTCCGCAGGTGCTCTGCCAGTCCCCCAGCACAATATCATGATAATCCTTACTTCGAGTCTTCATGAACCGGTTCAGCTGATCGATCTCCTTCGATTTTTCTTCATCCCCGGTCACACTGGTGTACTGGATCGGTTCCCCATAGTTCTGTGCCATGGAAAACCGGGTAAATTCCCATGCATGATTCTCTACAATGTCATTTTTGATCTCCGGACGCACATCTTTCACACGGTAAAGAATCGGCTGATCACCTGATACATAATGATACAGATAATCAATTTCTCGGCGGTTCTGGTTATGCTCTGGTACAACTTGACGATCACTGCAAAACCCTTTAGCCCAAACTCAGCTTCGATCAATTCTATTTTCTCATCCATGTGGCAATCCAACTCAAAGTAGTCAAGTCCTACCTTTTGTGGTCTTGCCATGTCAGCCCTCCTGGTATGTCAATAATCGAATGATATGCGCTCCTGCTTCTTCCGGATGACAGAACAGGAACTTCACACCATACTTCTCCTGCATCGTCTGCATAGCCTTCATCAAGATTTCTCCAGATGTAGGTGTAGACTTCGGCAGCTTCACATTCCGCCATTTCCCGATGCTGTGCATGCGTTTGATCTTTTCATAGCGTGCCATCCGCGGGTTCTTCCATCTCACCACATCGGAAAGGCAGGTGATCTGATCCGAATTCTCAATCAGGACATACAGTTGGATGCCGTTATTCTGCGCCAGAATGCACTCGTCCCGGAATCTCGGATGCTGTTTCCCACAGATGTTCCCTGTGATTTCCTGCATGTCCCGCTTGGTGTCAACGGCGATTTTGTAGCTCCCGAGAAAGTCCATCTTTTTCAGTTCCAGATTCCGCCGGGTCTTTCTCTGGATCACGTCCAGCACCTTATCATCTGCCAGTACATAGTCTCCGACTGGAAGCGGAGCCTGAAGCAGTTCTACTTCATGACAGTCAAACCAACGATGTTTCATTTCATGCTTTCCTGCCTGCTGCCCTTTATCTTCTATAATCAACATTCCGCGTCACCGCCTCTCCTGTTATAATGCCGTTCTCCTGTCAGATACTCTTCCGCCCGCCGCTGACGCTCTACAAGCCCTTTCAACTTGTCCAGGAACTGCTTATTCTGTTTATCAGAACAGAACTTTGCAATCTCTTCTGTCATTTCAGCCTGATCCTTGCAAGCGCGCCGCGCGAGCCGTTCATTGTGCACCCTGGTCCCTATCCGGCACCGTTCTTTATAATCCATTGCAAACTCCAGATCATGAAGCTGATCCTGCTGGCGTTTATCGTATTTCCAAACCTCTTGAATATTGGTTTTATATATGGACTGACACTCCTGCAAAAAATCCAGGAACTCCGCAATCTGTTCTGACGGCAATAATTTTTGCATATGCTCATCCTCCTGTTAATTGAATGGCAACTCTTCATCTATGCCGTCCGGTATATTCATGAAGCCGTCACTTCCAGGCGCATTATTCGGTACAGGGCCTGTATCACGGTTTTCTTCAGATGCTTTTTTGCTCTCTGCGAACTCACATTCTTCGACGAAAACGTCTGTCGTATAGACTTTGTTTCCCTCTTTATTCGTATAACTCCCGGTCTGAATCCGTCCTGCAAGGGTCATGCGCATACCCTTTCGGAAATACTTCTCAATAAACTCCGCAGTCTTCCCAAAAGCCACGCAGCTGATGAAGTCTGCATTCTGATCTCCGTCCCGCTTAAATCGCCGGTCTACCGCCAAGGAAAACCTTGCCACTGCCGTCGCGTTCTCCCCATTGGAATAACGAACGTCCGGATCTCTGGTTAGGCGGCCCATCAAAATCACCTTATTCATAATATTCACCCTCAATCAAATGGAAGTTTTTCTTGAAATCTAAAGTTGCACTCTACAGACACGAAGCTTGCTCCTGTTTCCTCTAAAAATGCTGCAATATTCTCCAATGTAGGCCTTTTGGAAAATTCCTTTTCACGTATTACAGTTTTCTTTAATCCAATATTGATAATTGCCCGGAGAACAAAATATTCTTCTATGTCTACTTCTTTTGGTATTGACACTTTACAAATCATGTTCATTTCCTTTCTGCGCCCCACCCACCGGCAGGGCGCATACACTTTTTATGAAATCACCGTAAACTGCGGTGCCAGATCTGCCAGCTCGAACTCCAGATATTCTTTGATGTTCTTCATAGCTTCACGTTTCCACGCTCCGCCGTCCGCTTCAAAGATGGCGCAGCCAATTTCCTCATCGCAGTCCCTCATCCGAAATATAAATTCAGATTCCGGCTGCTGCACTTCGATAAAAGTACGATATGGTCTCAGCTTCACCGGATTCGGAACCAGTGCGCTCTCTTTACCAGCGATTCCTTTCTTAACCGTTGCAGACTGAGAGATACCGTCGTCACTGTATGCAGCCAGCGTGCCGCTCTCAATCGTCCCTGCGAACCGGAGAACCGCCTCTGAGCCTTCATTCTGGACAAAGTTGGCGCGGATACTGATCAGGAACGGTTCCGTTTTCAAAAATCTTCCGTATGTAATCTCCGGAAGCTCCGCTCTGACTTTTACCAGGTACTCCCTCTCCCTGTCCGCATCCAGCGGAGAAATCAACCGAACTTCCGTTGGAGACACTACATGGATCAGCATCTTATCATCCAAGGCATCTACTTTTGATTTTATATAATCCACCAGACCGGAAAGCGTCGACATACCTATCGGGTCCGCCCTCAATTCTTCATCCAGTCTCTGAAGTTTTTCACTGGTATAACTCCAGTCTCCATCCCTAATGATCTTCGGCTGCTGAGACTCCACGATCCACTGCAATGCTTCTTTGATAATTCCTGCCATAAATTTTTACCTCATCTTTCCTTTAATCTATGATTTCTCCCGTTTCCGGGTCTGCTGCTTTTTCTCCTATCAGGATATTCCCATTCTCATCCGTTGGAAGATCTTCCATCCGCACCTGACCGCGGATGCCTTTTCCATACTCTTCCACGAAAAGTTCTTTTGTCCTCAAATCCTTTCCTATCGCCATCTGTGTCTTGATCGGACTGCGCGGGGACAATTTTGTCTCTACTTGGACGCCCACAGTCACATCGTTTCTCTGCTCATTCTGCTCAAAGGTGAGCTTGATGGTGATTCCACGTTTATTTTTATAAGGCGTGTTCGGGTCCAGAAGATTTTCTATAACCTTCTTCGCCGCCGCCTGGAACTGGATTCCCAGTTCGCCGCCCGCCAGATCATCTAAGTTAATATCAAGCATAGATATTTCCTTTCATAAAAAATCAGTTTTCGGGTTACTGTATATAAATTTGACCGGTCAAAATTGTTGTTAAATATTGTTACTTTAAATCCACTTCCAGCCCTTTCTCAGCCGCATATACGGGACAATCGACAATCTCTTCGACTCTCCTGACAAAGTCCTCTGCATCGGCGTTACGGGCGCTCAGATGGCACAATACGACGTTCCTCAAAGCTGGGCTATTATTCACCCTTAGAAAATCTCCCACTGTCTCAATGCTCATATGCCCTCGCAGAACGTGGTCGTAACTCGGCTCGATTTGCCCCATATAATCATCTGAGTAATTCGCTTCCACCAAAATATGATTCACATTCCGGAAGCGCCATTTGATATACTCAGTGTCACTGGCATAAACCAGATTTCCCATTTCTGGATGCTTTATAAAAAATCCATAGCACGGTACATCGTGTACCAGATCAAATACCTGAATAAAAAACTGGCAGTTCGGGAAAACCATGGGTTCTGCTTTCTCATATGGTTTAAATACCGGAATCCCTGCTTTCTCATACTCAGAAATATACTTTGCATGATCCCCGTGGGAATGGCTCACGACCACTCCCACGATCTTCCTGACATTGAAATTCAGTATCTTTTTTACTTCCATAAAAGGGACCCCGGCTTCAATGATCAGTGCTTCCGCCTCATTTTCCAGAATGTAACAGTTTCCGGATGATCCTGATCCTAATACCCTGAGCTTCATGTGATCCTCCTTAAAATGGGGCTTTTACAGTTCCCGTTTCCGGAGTTGGCTCCGCATCCGTAATTTCAACCTCATCGGCATCAATAAAATCTTCGCTGTTCGCATTCTCTTGAATATCTTCCTGCACCTGCTGATAGGTTTCATCCATCTTCATCAGGGACCGCGATCCTAATGCATTGAAATTCTTCGGAAACTTCCTGATCGCATTGTTACGCATTTTCCGGACAATCATAGATTCAGACGTGTCCAGCCATGCCGCACTGATATATGGTCTGGCTTCTTTGCAGGAAATCATGTCCTCTACAGTTTCACAGTTTCTCAGTGCTTCGTAGATCTCTTCTTTTTTCTCCGCGATCTTCCCCTTTTCTTCCGGCGTCGCATCATAACGTGTACGATCCTTCCCGTTTGATTTCTTCCCGGTGATGATTCCAAAAGTCTCATTCATCAGATTATTCCGGATATGTGCAAAAAGATTTGTCTTCACGCTGTCGCGTTCCGCAATTAAATACTGGAATGTCCCGTTTTTCAGTTTTACGGGGTAAACTACACGAATAACTTTTGATGATTCACCTTTTTCCGTCCATTCCGGCGGCGTAATTTCCACTCCCCGGTGTCTCGGATATGTGAAATCATCCCCTTCTTTTACCAGCCAGCAAGGATAAACCATATCAACATCTTCTCCGAAGTTGCGGAGCAGAGCATCGTTTCCGTCACCTTCGATCCCCATTTCCACGACCTGCATATAATTTTCTCCGACTTTTTTCGTACGCAACTGGAAATAGACTTCTCGCGGCACGGCATTGGCGTTCAGCTTCAGGCTGGCAACTCGTCCGACGATTTCCCGGAGATTGGATGAATCCAGATTATTCAGGTCTTTGATCTTATCGCTGTCTTTCACAAGCTGAAAGATATTCGTCATCGCTGCCATCGCACACTGCTTGGAATACTCATCAAACTGGACCCCACACGCCTCAAAGTCTCTGGACACAAGTCCGGTAAGCTCGTTGCTCCACTGGCTGATTGCTGTGGTATATTCAGAAGTCTTTGCAACCTCTTTCTTTTCACCTGCCATCTTTGTTTCCTCCTGCCTTTCCAGATTCATCCGGATTGATATACTTTCTTACCTTAGCCACTTTGTCAGGGCCGTAGGTCTCCACCCATCCCATATCTACATTCTCATCCACTACCGCCAGCTTTGTGCCCCGGACATCAGTAACAATATCTCCAGGCTGCACATCGTCCTCCGTGCGATATGTATATGACCGTCCAGTCGGCTTATCCTGTTTCAAAAATTTCGCTTTTAAGAATTTCACTTATTCCACCTCCGCTTTCAGCTCTCTGTCCTCAGATACAGACAGGCATATCATTTGTGCATCCATATCTGGAAGATTAAATTCATTGATGCTTTCTGAATTGTCGATAAAGATCGGAGCAGAAGCCTCATAAAGCTGCGACAAAGATCTGATGATATCCAGCCCCGCCACAATGCGATGTCCGCTATTCAGGGCAGAATACGGAACTCCATTCACTGTACACTCGCAGCATTCTTTTACTCCGCCGTTGATCTGAATATCAAAAAGTTTCCAGGACACGGTATCAAATTTACTGTTGATAAGCTCTGATATGCACTGCATCTTCTCCATCACAAATTGATCCAGCAAATACAGCATCTGTTCCTGATCAGCAACCTTCTGGCCTACTTCACGCTGCTCTTCCTGCAGTTCTTCGATCCTTGCTTCAACCTTGGAATTATCAGAACTGGCAATTTTCTGCTCTGTTGCAGACAGCTCTTCACGCAAACCGGAAAGTCGGATCTTCATCTGACTTCTGGAATCCTCGCCGTTATTCAAACCGGAAAACGCCTCTTCCATTTTGGAAAGACGCAACTGCATTTCCGCGAATACCTGATCATCGCTCAATCCGGCGTCCACTGGGATCTGCGAAAGGATCTTTTCCAGATCAGCTTTCTCTGTCTCTGCATTCTGAATATTTTTCTCATGCTCTGCGATCTGGTTTTGAATCTGCTCCTTTTCAGCTTTTAGATTCCGGATGGTCTCTACTACCGCATTCCCTTTTTCCTCAATAGCAGCAAGAGACTTTTTCTTATCCGATTCAAAGGCGTCCATACCTTTTCTGTAGTCTTTTTTATGTTTCCGGCAAAGTTCCTCATGATCCCGTATAATTTGTTCCCTTCTATCATCCTGGAACTCCCGGTGACATACCGGACAAATCAACGCATCCGGACCTAAATCGGGAAGTGGTACATACTCCTGATAATTCTGCGCTTTCTTTGCTCTCCATTCGTTTTGGAGGGATACTTTTTCTTCCTGTCGGCTGCCGATCTGGCGTTCCAGTCTCTCTGCCTCCAAAACTGCAAACTTTGACCCCTGACGGGCTATGCTGATAGTGGAATCACAGTCCCGGATCTTTTTTCTGATCTTCTCCCGCTGCTCTTCCGCCTTATTCTCAGCTTTTTTCCTATATTCCTGTACTTCTTTCCGAAGAGTCGTGACTTCTTCGAACCGTGTCTGGTATTCCTTGTATGCACCGGCAGAATTATCCATTACCTGTTCTACCTCTGCGATTTTCTCCTTAAGATGATTTCGATAAAGCTCCAATTCTGCTACATCCACATCTACAAGCTGACGGGATACTTCATCTATTCTCGCCGGGAGTTCAGCCTGACGCTTCTTCCATTCGGACAAAGCCTTGGTATATTTTTTTCGGATATCATCCGTGGACGGGGCTTTCTCCAATTCTGGAATCAGCAAAGCGAATTTTGCATCTTCTCCGGCAATCTCCAGATCGGATACTCCGCCTGCCAGCTTCATAAGAACCGTCCTTTGCTTCTTCCAGTCCATTCCGGCAAAATACTGCGGAGAAGTCAGGATCTTAAATAAGTCCTCCGGGATCAGCTGATTTATGTACGCCTTATAATCGCTCTCCAACTTCGGATACCCGTCCACTTCAAAAGAATTGATATTCCCCTGGAGTGATACCGTGTCTGTCCCACGTTTCTTTACCCAGTTCTGCTTCTGAACCTTGGAAAGCTCTACTTCTGTGCCGCCTACATCCAGAAGCGCAGTTGCTTTGATCTCCACGTTATCAATGCGCTTGCCCTCCGCATCCAATGGCCGGATATCAAACTTTTCATTCCCTGCACTGTCTTTATTAAACAGCAGCCAGGTAAAGCCATCGAAAATCGTTGTCTTACCAGTCGCATTGGCGCCATGGATATTTGTCCTCCGTGAAAAATCCATGGTTATGTTCTGGATTCCCTTAAAGTTCTCCAGATGCAAACTCTTTAATCTGATCTGCATATTGCTTTTCCTCTCAATCTGCCTTACAATAAGGCTGTAGTTATTTGAATTTGTCCTGTTTAGCTTGGCGGCGGCAGGACTTTTTCATTTGGTAGAATGCTCCTTCCCGGTAAGCGGCTCCAATCATAAGCACCAGTCCGATCACGGCAACCGGAACACTGTCCGCTGACATCAGGAAGAATCCCATCAATAACATAAGCATGCTCATTTGTTTTTTCCCTCCCAGACATATCCGGTAAATTCCCACAAGAGCTTGGGGCTGATATACACATTGGCGTTCTGCTGCTGTTCGGAAGCTGTCACAACACCGATTGGAAGCAGCCCTGTACGGATCCCATTTCTAACCCAAATTTCCGACTTTCCAAATACTTTTGCCGCAACTTTTACCGGAACATTACCCGGTGGAAATGATGGGCAAACACTTCCTAATATTTTTCGTGCAATCCTGTCAGCCATCATGTTTTCATCTCTCACCTGATCTTCTGTCATAATTTGCCTCCTCCTTTTACCATTGACCGGAACATATGTTTGTGATATATTAATTTTATCGAACATATATTTGTTTTATATTCTTTTAAACAGATACTGGACATCATATTTCGGGAATAGCACTCTTTGGATTTTGCAGGCATCATCAAAATAAAAACCTTTTTTAGTTACGCCATTTGCCGTGTCGCTCACAGTCTGATATCTGCATTCCAGAAGATCAGCAATCTGTGAAAAAGTAACCCCTTCACTCTTCATTGCATTGAGGAAGTTTGTGTACGGTTTATTCTCCAATTTAATCTCACTCCTTTCGATTCGGAATATCGAATTTTATGATTGAATTATATTCTGAATAACGTATTTTGTCAATACTAAAAATTCTGATTTCGATATTTATTCGTTTTTTCGTATTTTAGTTATTTACAAAATCTGTTTTTTCGTATATAATTAAGGCATAAAAGTGAGGTGAGGTTATGGAAAAAGCAAAAATTCTTGAAGCATTAATAAAAGAGCATGGATACAGCTTAAAATCTTTCGCTGCCAAATGCGGAATTCCTTATACCACGCTTTATGGGATAATCAAAAATGGTGTCGGTCGTGCTAGTGTCGACAATATAATCATTATCTGCGAGCATCTCGGGATCACTGTGGAAGATTTAAACAATATGGCAAAAGGGGAAAAAGGAACAAATTTTCAGCCTACCTATGAAGATATTCAGAAACTAATTGCCAGAAACGGGAAAAATCTTTCTTCTGAGGAGAAACTGGAACTAATCAAACTGTTGTCCGATCTAAAATAATCATGTTAGGATGTGGTTTCTTTGGATTACAATTTCATAGCAGATAAAATTCGATCTGTATATGTGGAATGCGAAATACGCAGTTTCCCAATTGACTGTTTCCAAATATTACAGCATTATAATTTCCGGATATACACTTATGCACAGCTTCAGGAAGCTAACCAAAGATTGTATGAAGTATGCCGAAAATACTCAGATGATGCTTTCCGCTACCAGAACATTATTTGCTACAATCAACGGGCACATAAAAAAAGGATCCGCTTTTCTCTCATGCATGAACTCGGACATTACATATTAGGACATAAAAATGAATCAGCGGAAAACGAACAGGAAGCGGATTACTTTGCCAGTTATATGCTGGCTCCACGTATAGCAATCCGAAAATCCGGATGCACTACGGCTGATGACATTCATGATCAGTTTGATGTATCATATACTATGGCCAATAGAATCCTTTCGGATTTTCAGTGCAAAAGAGCGTTCGGGTGGAAAGAGTGCGATCAAGCAATAAGCGATTGGCTCTATCCTCCAGAACAAAAAAAGTCTATCATTTCATTAGTCCCCGAACAGAAAGTTCGCAGAGAAACAGTGCAACAAAGAAAGCGCCGGGAAGAAATGGAAGAGCGGACATGCTTCCTTTCTACTTATTTTCCGTCCATGTATGGATCTATTTGGGAGGTTACAGATTATCCAGAAAATTATTGAATGAGATAATGGCTCTGTAGAGTTATTATAAATACAAATGCTGAAAAGCAGAAGGAGTGATGTTATGGCACTGATCAAATGTACTGAATGTGGAAAAGAAATTTCCGATAAGGCGACTACTTGTCCAAATTGCGGAGCGCCGGTCAATGCAGAGGGAGCATCAACTCAAGAATCAACTCCCAATGTATCATCAATTTCACATGCATCTACCAAACCCAAAAAGGAAAAAAAGAAAGGAAGCTGTTTGATGACTGCAGTAAAAATATTAGGCATCATCATTATCCTTTTTATCGTATTAAGTTTTCTTTTCGGGGGAAACAATGATGAAGAAAGTAGGACTGTAGAATCAGAAGACACCAGTACTACTGAATCATCAACTACAGAAGCAACAAATGAGGAAGCAGATGAAGTTGATAACACCTTTATTGTTGGTGACACAGTAGAGACGGAAGATTGCAAAATTTCTTTCCTTTCTGCAGGAGAATATGATACTGGGAATGAGTATTTGCAACCAAAAGATGGCTATGTTTTCTATCAGGCAGAATTTGAATTTGAAAATACTGGTGACTCCGATTTGGCATTGTCTTCAATGCTCGGATGGGAATGCTATGCCGACGGCTATATGGTAGATCAAACATGGATCGGAGATGAGAATGGCCTGGATGGTTCAATTTCATCCGGCAAGAAAGCTAAAGGAAGTGTTTATTTTGAAGTTCCGGCAGATGCAGAATCAGTAGAATTAGAATACGAAACAAACTTCTGGACAGAGGATAAAGTTATTTTTATCCTGAAATAACATAAAAATCGGCTCCCTGCGCCAACAGAGAACCGATCTCAGATTACATTCCCGAAGGATGATGCAATCTCTCCACCAAATATTGTATCATCTTCGGGCAGCCAACGCAAGCGGAATGTCAATTCCGGCTGGCTGTCATTTTTATACCCATTTTTGAGGAGGTACAATATGAAACTGCCAAACAAATATGGAAGCATCTCCAAACTATCCGGAAACCGCCGTAAGCCGTATATGGTCAGAATATGCGACGGTGTCGTCTATGATGAGCAAATAGGCGGATACAAAGTTAAGCGGGCAATTCTCGGCTACTATGCCACCAGGAAAGAAGCTCTGACTGCATTGGCAGAGTACAATAATAATCCGTTCAATATCCAGGATGCCAGTATCACCTTTGGGCAAATTTATGATCGTTGGAAGCAGGAAAAATATTATCAACAACTCTCTGAATCCGCAAAAACTTCCAGAGAATCCGCTCTTAAATACTGTGCTCCGATTATGGACATGAAAATCAAAGACATCAAGACCGCTACATTGCAGGATATCATCGACGCATGCCCGCATGGCAGCTCAACTAAAAAGAATATACGGACCGTTATGCATACTGTATTTGAATATGCCGTGCAAAACGATCTGGTCAGCCGTGATTACACTGACTTCATCAAAATCGAATATTCGGAACCTGTTATTGACCGTGAAATATTCAGTGAAGATGAGATCAAAAAGCTTTGGGATATGTCCGATAAATGGGAAGTTCAGATACTATTAATTCTTCTTTATTCCGGCCTGAGGGTCAATGAACTGCTTAAAAATAACCGCGAAAACTGCAACCTGGAAGAAAGATGGATCTATGTCCCGGAATCCCTTGCCAAGAATCGTTCCAGTATCCGCTATGTGCCGATCCACGATAAAGTATATGACTTTGTGCAACGGTTCTATATGATCGGGGAAAAGTACAATTCGAAAGGACTTATCGTCAATGATGGGGGATATGTGATTACATATAATAATTTCGTATCCAGGAATTTGAAAAAAATTAACCAGGCTCTCGGAAGCAATCATAAAATGCACGACACCAGGCATACCTTCATTACCAGAGCCCATACTTTTAAACTTGATGATCTTTGTCTGAAAAAAATTGTAGGACATACTCCTGGAAACATTACACAAAAAGTTTATACCCACATCACAATAGAAGAATTGAGAAAAGAAATAAATAAAATGGCATAGAAGTGTTGCCAACCTGTTGCCAATGTGTTACCAATAACACGATTTTCATTCATTTTTAGTGAAATTATACAAATCAAAAAAGCCCGGATTTTCAACAAATTCGGGCTTTTTGTCTTTGAAGTTATTCAGTTTTCATTAAACGCGGGACAGGTACTCTCCGGTCCTCGTATCGATCTTGATCTTGTCTCCCTGCTCTACAAACAGCGGTACGCTTACAACAGCGCCGGTCTCAACCGTAGCCGGCTTGGTCGCTCCGGTAGCCGTATCTCCTTTGAAGCCCGGCTCTGTATCGGTGATCTCCAACTCTACAAACAGAGGCGGTTCTACTGCGAACACGTTTCCATTGTAAGAGCAGATCTTCACCATTTCATTTTCCTTTACGAATTTCAGAGCGTCTCCGATATCGTCGGCATTCAGAGCGATCTGATCAAAGGTTTCTGTATTCATAAAATGGAACAGGTCTCCATCACTGTACAGATACTGCATGTCCACGCGATCAATACGTGCCGCCGGGAATTTCTCGGTGGGACGGAAAGTCTTCTCAACTACACCGCCATTGATGATATTTTTCAGTTTCGTTCTGACAAAAGCAGCACCTTTTCCCGGTTTTACATGCTGAAACTCCAAAATCTGATAAACATTTCCCTCGATCTCCAAGGTAATGCCGTTCCTAAAATCTCCTGCTGAAATCATTCTGTTTTCCTCCTTACGTTGTGTGAGGAACGCATAATCCTCACAGTTTATACTATTTTATAATAGAATGGCTATTATTTCAACTGTTTTTTCAGGCGTCCAGGATCCGGCGTGTCTCCTGCCGGATAATCTGTGCCACCTGATGCACATTCCTTCCATCTGTCCGGACGCAGAGATGGGCCGCTTTCCGGTAACTGCTCTCCCGCTCTCTCATCAGCCGTTCCACTCTCTGCTCCAGATCTTCTCCGTTCAGCATCGGACGGCTGCCGTCACTTTTTACTCTTCCCAGAATCGTCTCTTTTTCCGCGGTAAGATAAATCACGCATCCCAGAGCGCGCAAAAGCTTCCGGTTCTCTTCCCGGACCGGCATCCCGCCTCCCACGGAGATCACGGAGTGCCTGGTATCCTCCTTCATTCTCCGGAGAAGATCCGTTTCCAGATCGCGAAAAAAGGACTCTCCATATTTTGAAAAGATATCCGGGATACTTTGTTTCTGCTCGGCGACGATCCGGTCGTCTGTATCTACAAACTGCAGCCCCTTTTCCCGGGCCAGCAGTTTCCCAACCGTCGTTTTTCCCGCGCCCATAAAACCAATTAAAATCAGATTGTCCATGTCATCCTCTATCCCAACATTTTTTTCAGTTCATCCATAAACGTATTTACATCTTTAAATTCCCTGTATACGGATGCAAAACGTACATACGCAACAGAATCCAGGTCTTTCAGCTTTTCCATCACCATCTCTCCGATCTCGCGGCTGGATATCTCGCGCGCTTCTTTTTTAAAGATTCCCGCTTCCACTTCATCGATCATCGACTTGATCTGGTCTGCGGAAATAGGCCGTTTATGGCAGGCGCGGAATACGCCGCCTTCTATCTTGGAACGGTCGTAAGTCTCCCTGTTGTTGTCTTTCTTAATCACGATCAGAGGAATCATCTCGACCTTTTCGTAAGTCGTAAAACGTTTCCTGCACACATCGCACTCTCTCCTGCGCCGGATCGCATTTCCGTCTTCTGCCGGTCTGGAATCTATCACTCTGGTATTATCTTTTCCGCAAAATGGACACCTCATTAGAATCCTCCTTATCTGTATCAGTATATAACAGGAACATTTTTCCTGTCAATCATACGTTGCTTTTCATGAACCCTGTAACTTTCCGCATACAATAATGAAAAAAGGCAAATCATGAAAAATCATATCCGTTTCTGTGAATTAAAACAAAAAGATGTGATCAACCGGTGCGACTGCAAAAAACTTGGACGGATCTGCGATCTTATTTTCGACGAATGCAGCGGAAGGATCTGCGCCATCGTCATTCCCGGCCCCTTCCGTCTCTGCGGACTTCTCGGACCGGATCAGGAATACGTCATTCCCTGGAATAAGATCTGTCAGATCGGTCCTGACATTATATTGGTAGAGGTCTGCGCAGAAGATGTTCTCAGTCAAAGAAAAATCTGGCATTGATTATTTTATTTCCCTCTGCATAACCAGATTTTTTTGGGAAATGCTTTTATTAAATGTGACACGGCAGGAGGGAAGCAATGATTTTGAACAAGGTAGAAATCTGCGGAGTCAACACATCGAAACTTCCGCTTCTTACGAATGAGGAAAAAGAAATGCTCTTTGAGCGGATACAAAAAGGGGATATGGAAGCCAGAGAGTTGTACATCAAAGGAAACTTAAGGCTGGTGCTCAGCGTGATCAAACGTTTTTCCTCCAGCAGTGAAAATGCGGATGATCTGTTCCAGATCGGCTGTATCGGGCTTATGAAAGCTATTGACAACTTTGACTGCACTCTGGACGTAAAATTCAGCACCTACGCAGTCCCTATGATCGTAGGCGAAATACGCCGCTATCTGCGGGATAACAACAGTATCCGCGTCAGCCGTTCCCTGCGGGACACCGCTTATAAAGCAATCTATGCCAAGGAAAAACTTCTGAAAGAGAACTCCCGGGAACCCACCATCCAGGAAATTTCCGATGCTGTCGGTATTCCAAAGGAAGAGATCGTCTATGCTCTGGACGCGATCCAGAGCCCCGTAAGTCTGTACGACCCGGTCTATACAGAAGGCGGGGACACCCTCTATGTAATGGATCAGATCAGCGACCGAAAAAACAAAGAAGAAAACTGGGTGGAAAAACTGTCTCTCTCCGAAGCCATGAAGCGCCTGTCTCCTAGGGAAAATCACATTATCAATCTCCGATTTTTTGAGGGCAAAACGCAGATGGAAGTAGCGGAAGAAATCCATATTTCCCAGGCGCAGGTCAGCCGTCTGGAAAAAAACGCGCTGAAAACCATGCGCAGCTATCTTAAATGAGTCAAAAATAAGAGGACTGTCCTGAATCGCAGATCATTTTCAGGGCAGTCCTTGTTTTTTTCTATTCGTATTTTACGATTTCTTTCTTCAGCCTCCCGATGATCTTCTTCTCCAGTCTGGAAATATATGACTGGGAGATTCCCAGCAGATCCGCCACCTCTTTCTGGGTCATCTCCTTTCCCGCCGGATGATTCAATCCAAAACGAAGTTCAATGATTGTCTTTTCCCTCTTGGAAAGTTTGGACAAAGCCTTTTTCAGCAGTTTTCGCTCCACTTCGTTCTCCAGATCCCGGTAAATAATGTCTTCGTCTGTTCCCAGAATATCAGACAAAAGCAGTTCGTTGCCGTCCCAGTCCACATTCAGCGGCTCATCGATCGATACTTCCATCCGCAGTTTGCTGTTTCTTCTCAGATACATCAATATCTCATTTTCAATACACCGGGACGCGTATGTGGCCAGTTTAATATTTTTATTCCTTTTAAAAGTGTTAATAGCCTTGATCAGTCCGATCGTCCCGATGGAGATCAGATCTTCCACACCTACTCCTGTGTTATCGAATTTTTTTGCTATGTATACGACCAGACGCAGGTTATGCTCAATCAGCGTCGTCTTCGCCTGCTGTTCATGTTCCGTCTCCAGTCCCAGAATCGCCTTTGTCTCTTCCTCTGCGTTAAGCGGCGGCGGCAGGATCTCTGCTCCTCCGATATAATGTATTTCTCCTTTCTGGGAAAAAAACATACTCTTAAACCGCGGAGCAACCTTCAGCTGAATCTGATGTGGAATCGTCACCTTGATAATCATAATGCCTCCTCTATGAGGATAGCAAGTCACGATGAAGTATCATCTGGTACCGCCCTGTCTCTCCCGGCATACAAGCCACCAGCGGCTTCTTTAATATCCGGATGCCGTCCGGACACTCCACCTCCATCTCTTCCAGGGTATACGCCTCAAGAAGGCCTTCCTGTGAAATGGTCCGGTAAGGAATGACTCTCGGCAGATTCTCCCGGCCGGACTGCCGCAGGATCATCTGCAGCAGTTTTTTTTCCAGAATACTCACCGGTCTTCCGGAAACCGGATCCCTCAGACTGTTCCCGGTATCATACAAAGCCTCCAGCTGTACCCGGCTCTGACCATGTTTTATCATAACCTTGCATGTCAAAGCTGCCTTATGACGCCGGTATTTCCGATACGCTTCTCCTGCCAGTACCAGAAGCGCCGCCATAGTGCCAAGACCCAGGAACCAGATACCTGCCAGTCTATGGAATTGTTCCAGATACTGTACCATGCCGCCAAGCAACAGACCTTCCAGATACACAGACAATATGCGTTCTCCCAGATATCTCCGGCCCGGATATGCAGCCCATGCCATCACTGCAGCCAGCATCAGGGTCCCCAGAAAATACCCTGCGCCATTCAGCTTCGCCGACATTACAGTGAGTACACAGGAACCGGCGCCTCCCAGAACAGCCGCCATCAGAATCCTCCGAAGCCGGATCGGAATCCGCCCTGCCCAGGCCGTGACCAGCAGCAGCAGAAAATCCATCCAGAAGTTTTTTACGAACAGCACATCTGCATATACTTCGTAGTACACTTGCCACCCTCTCTCATATGGTAATCCCCATTATAGGCAGGAGGCCTTAAAATCTCTGTCGGATACTGCGGTTCCGGACAGCTTTTTTTACTTCAAAATTCGACATTTGTTCTGGTCTTCCCGCTGCTGTCCTGATACAATAAAAAGGAAAATCCAAGGAGGTCTATGCTATGGAAAAAAGTATTTCAAAAGACAACTATGAAACACTGTGCGCCGACTGGCAGAAACGTTTTCTTCAATTAGACACTGATGCGCTGATAAAAAAACTTCCCGGGATATATTCTGACGGCTCCCGGCTTATGATCCCGCACTTTCACCGCAGATACGCGGTCAGCCTTCAGGACGGAAGCATCCGCTGCCTGGACAGTGACAGCCCTGTCTCACTGTTCACCAGACTGAACATCTATACATTATTCTGGTACTGCAAAGACAAGATCTCCGATCCGGACGACTGGGTTCCTTTCCGTGACCTGAAAGACGCCTCCCCTTTCGGCCCGGCTTTCCAGCGCTCTGTCATTCATATATTTTCAGGAACTTTTTCGGGACATACAAAAGAGTTAGAACAGGCGTGCCGGTCTCTGGGAGGACGGAAATTAAATATCTCCGATATGGGCTATGAACTGGATGCATTTCCATGTATTCCGGTACAGTTTTTATTCTGGGATGGAGACGATGAGTTTCCGGCCCAGTCTAATATTCTCTTCCGGCGGAACTGCGTGGACTTCATTCATGTGGAGAGTATTGTCTCCATCGCCTCAGAGGGACTGGCCCGTCTGTCAGAAGCATCCGGAATACCTCTTCACTCCGGGGGTTTTTAGACCGAAAAAATCGGCCCCGGCAAACATGCGATTTACCGGGGCCGCTGTCAATTACAGGATATCAATATATTCTCCGGCCAGCGCCTTGTTCATGCTGCGCACTGCGCAGAACTTTCCGCACATGCTGCAGGTATCGCTGTGGTCATCCTCCGGCTTTCTGCTGTCCCGGATCATCTTCGCCGTCTCCGGATCCAGCGCGCAGGCAAACTGTTCATCCCAGTCCAGTTTACGGCGGGCGTCTGCCATGCGGTCGTCGATGTCTCTGGCTCCTGGAATCCCTTTGGCGATATCTGCCGCATGCGCGGCGATTTTGGAAGCGATGATTCCCTGCTTCACATCATCCACATTCGGCAGCGCCAGATGCTCCGCCGGCGTCACGTAACACAGGAACGCCGCTCCGTTCATGGCGGCTACCGCCCCTCCGATGGCTCCGGTAATATGGTCATACCCCGGCGCGATATCCGTCACCAGCGGTCCCAGCACATAAAACGGCGCTCCCATGCAGATGCTCTTCTGTACCTCCATGTTGGCAGCCACCTGATTCAGCGGCACGTGGCCCGGTCCTTCCACCATTACCTGAACATTATGGTCCCATGCACGTTTGGTCAGCTCGCCCAGGCGTACCAGTTCTTCGATCTGGCATACGTCCGTGGCGTCTGCCAGACATCCCGGACGGCATGCGTCGCCCAAAGAAATGGTCACATCGTACTGTTCACAGATGTCCAGGATCTCATCAAAATATTCATAAAACGGGTTTTCCTGTCCGGTCATGCTCATCCAGGCAAATACCAGGCTGCCGCCCCGGCTGACAATATTCATCTTTCTCTTGTGTTTCCGGATCTGATCGATGGTCTTTCTCGTAATTCCGCAGTGCAGTGTAACAAAATCAACGCCGTCCTCTGCATGAAGGCGCACCACATCGATAAAATCTTTCGCCGTAAGCGTGGCCAGATCTCTCTGATAATGAATTACGCTGTCATAGACCGGAACCGTACCGATCATAACCGGGCATTCACGGGTCAGTTTCTGACGGAAGGGCTGCGTATTGCCATGGCTAGACAGATCCATGATGGCCTCCGCCCCCAGGTTCACCGCGCTCATTACTTTTTCCATCTCAATATTGTAGTCCTTGCAGTCTCTGGACACGCCCAGATTCACGTTGATCTTGGTGCGGAGCATACTGCCGACCCCTTCCGGATCCAGACAGGTATGGCGCTTATTGGCGCAGATTACCACTTTTCCTTCTGCCACCAGCTTCATCAGCTGTTCCAGCGGCATCTTTTCCTTTTCCGCCACAATTTTCATCTCTTTTGTGGCGATCCCTTTCCTTGCCGCATCCATCTGTGTTGTATACTGTTCCATTTCCATTCTCCTTTTCGGTAAAAATTATATTCACATAGCCGGTTCCCATCTCAGACCATATATATGGTTGACCGGACCGGATCCCTTTCCCAGATTCAGCCCTGCCTCCAGGGCTCCGGTAAGGTATGCCTTCGCTCTCCTCACGGATTCCTCCAGGCTGTAACCAAGTGCCAGGTTGCTGGCAATGGCGCTGGACAGAGTACATCCTGTTCCATGGGTGTTGGGGTTGTCCACTCTTTTTCCGGGAAGCCAGCGCATCCCTCCATCCATGCAAAGCAGGTCATTGGCGTCGTTTACCCGATGGCCGCCTTTGCAGAGAACCGCGCAGCCGCAGGCTTTCTGAAGCTTTGCCGCCGCTTTCTCCATATCCTCCGCATTCCGGACTTCCATCCCGGAAAGGACTTCCGTCTCAGGAATATTGGGAGTAATCATTTCTGCCAGAGGAAACAGCTGTTCTCTCATGACCTGGACAGCTTCTTCCTGCATCAGGCGGGAACCGCTGGTAGATACCATTACCGGATCCAGAACCACATGCTCCGCCTCATACCGGCGAAGTTTCTCCGCCACCACCTTCATAATCTCCCCGGAAGACAACATCCCGATTTTTACCGCATCCGGACGAATGTCTGTAAAAATGCAATCCAGCTGATTCGCCAGAAACTCCGGGTCTGCCTCCATGATTCCATACACGCCGGTCGTATTCTGGGCAGTCAGGGCGGTCACCGCGCTCATGGCATATACACCGTGAACGGTCATCGTCTTGATATCTGCCTGGATGCCGGCGCCTCCGCTGGAATCACTTCCGGCGATTGTCAATGCTGTTTTCATATAAATCCTCCTTTTAAAACAACATGATTTTCTATAGCGGCCAAAAGTGGTGCCCCCAGTCGGCCGCTCTGCCCGTGCCGGGCAGAGATCCGCTGTGTACAGCGGTATCTTTTCTCAAATTGTATCTGTTCAGGACGGCATCTTCTTGCCCTCTTTTTCCCGCCGTCCTGAACTGTTACCTCAAATTATTAAAAACATTTTTCCGAATCAAGGAAATTCCGTACCGCTTCTTTTTTGTCCTCTGCCGCAAATAGCCCGCTGATCACAGCCACGCCGGCAATCCCGCTCCCTTTCAGTCTCTGTACGTTGTCCAGCCGGATGCCTCCAATGGCCACAGCCGGGATCTTTACAGTTCTGCAGATGGCCTGCAGTTCCTCCAGAGAAAGGTTTGTCGCGTCTGTTTTCGTACTGCTTCCAAATACGGCTCCGCAGCCGATATAATCTGCGCCTGCCGCCTGTGCAGCCAGAGCTTCCTGCACATTGTGCGCGCTTCCTCCTATGATAAATCCATCTCCCAGATATGCTCTTGCTTTCTCAATCCCCATATCCGACAGTCCCACATGCACGCCGTCGGCTCCTGCCTCCTTCGCGATATCCGGACGGTCATTGACAATAAATGGTACGCCATATCTCCGGCACAATGCTCCTATTGCTTTTGCCTCTGACAAAAAAGCCGCGTCATCCAGTGTTTTCTCCCGAAGCTGTACGCAGGTTACTCCGGCGTCCAGCATCTCTTCCAGGACCCCTGCAAGCGTCTCTCCTTCTTTCAGCCAGCTCCGGTCTGTCACCGCATACAATCGAAGTTTCTCTGATCCTATCTTCATTCTGTCTGAATCTCCTCTCCCCGGCAGATCCGGTCCGCCTCATCAAACAAATACTGATGAAAGCTTCCCATCCCTTCTTTTGCCGCATCTATATGTTGTCCCGCCGCCTCGGAGCTTTCTTTCCAGATCCGTCCTGCTTCCCGGGCCGCTTCATATGCCGCTGTGCCGGCGGAAGCAAACATGGCGCAGAGCGCGGACAGCATACAGCCGCCTCCTGTAATCCTGGCAATTCTCCGGTCACCGCCGCTTATGCTTTCTGTCCTCTCACCATCAGACACTACGTCCTGGTTTCCGCTGACCAGCACCGTACAGCTGTAGGCCCGGGCCAGTTCTTCGGCAACCTTTTTCCGGCCGTCCATATCCAGGGTTATCCCGCTTTCCACTCCCTCTGCCACCCCGCGCTGAAGGTGCAGAAGCGTACATGCTTCGCCCTGATTGCAGCGGATCAGCGACGGATTTACCTGACTCAGCAGTTCCCTTAATCCATCCCGGCGGAAGCGGCTTGCGCCCACCCCCACCGGATCCAGGATCACCGGATGTCCCAGTTCATTGGCCTTCCGCCCTGCTCTCACGCAGGCCAGAAACTTTTCTCTGTCCGGAACTCCTGTATTGAGCAGTGTTCCATGACACTCTGCCGTGATCTCTTCGGCTTCCTCCGGATCCTGCGCCATGATCGCGCTTCCTCCGCACGCCAGCAGGATGTTCGCCACATCCTGCATGGTGACCGGATTCGTCAGGCAATGAATCCGCGGCCTCACAAGATGAAGTTTCGCAAGTATCTCTTTTCTCTCCATCTTATCTCTGCGTTCCCATGATCTGCCGGAACACTCCGCCTTTCTCCAGAACCGTAATCAGCGCAAAGGCAAGAATGCTTCCCGCCACTGTAGATACCAGGAACGGCACTACGTATACAAAAAGGCCTACCGGTTCTGCTCCCATGAGGAATTTTGCCACCGGATAGGCTGCAATTCCTCCCAGAATCCCCGTGCCCAGCGCTTCCGCCACACAGGTAGGAGCAAGTTTCCTGGTACCCATATACATCAATCCGCAGCAGAGCGCCCCTACCATGCTGCCGGGAAATGCCATCAGGCTTCCCAGACCCAGGATATTCCGCAGGAGGCTTGCCGCAAAAGCAATGCCTACGCCCCACCAGGGTCCCAGTGTCACTGCCGCCAGAATGTTGACCATATGCTGAACCGGCGCGCATTTACTGCCTGCCACCGGGAAGCTGAGCATGCTCCCCACCACTGCGATCGCGGTCAGCACTCCAGCCAGGGCAATCCTTTTCGTTGCATCGTTTGTTCTCATATTCCATTCTCCTCTCTTCCTCCTGTTGGACAAACGCCCATAACAAAAACAGGGACGCCAACGGCGTCCCCAGTCATTTCCCGGTATCTCTCCCTACGTTGGCATTATCCAAATCAGGTTCCGGGTCGAGACCACTCAGTCTCCTCTCAGCCGGCTTCAGCCAGCTCCCCGTTGCAATATTTGCTTTTAAATGCATTATAATGCAGCGTATGGAATTTTGCAACAATTTTCTCACTCCTCCCACACACTGATCTTGCTCCCGTCGCATCCTGTCACCACGGCCTGTTCGGACGTGTCCCAGACAGATACGCCTTCTTCTGCCAGCAGTTCCAGCGTCTTATCCTCTGTAGGTTCTTCCTCCGAGCAGCAGATCACCGCCCAGGAAGGCTGCACGGCTTCGAGCAGATCCTGCAATGCCTTCTGATATCTTCCATGATGGGGCATCTTGATCCAGTCATGCGTCCAGTCCACCTCTGTATCCAGCATCTGCCCGATCCGGGTCTTCTCGATGTCTCCGGTAAACAGGAAGCGGCATTCGCCATATGTCACGCTTGCCACCAGGGACATGTCATTATCATATTCTCCATCTGTATCCTGGATCTCTTCCGGATCTTCCGCCGGATATACGGTAAAAGACAATTCCCCTAACTGTTCCCGGAATGGTTCTGTCACACGCAGCACATCCCCATGCCCATCCAGGCATGCCAGAAATTTTGTATATTCTTCCCGGTCTCCCTCATAGTCCGGCATCCATACAGATTCCACTTCCATCTGTTCCATAATATAGGAAGCGCTTCCCACATGGTCTTTGTCAAAATGTGTGATCATCAGGAGATCCAGACTGTCAATTCCTCTTTTCTGCAGTTCACTCAGCAGATATGCGCTATTATCCTCATATCCGGTATCAATCAATACCGCGGTGTCGCCTTCCTGCAGGATCAGGGCGTCCGCCTTGCCTACCGGCAGCGCTGTGATTTTAAAACCGTCGTCTATGCGTCCCGCCCTTCCCATCCACCGTATCAGAAACCAGGCAGCAATGAGAACTGCCGCGAGTGCTGCCGCTCCCAGATATTGTTTTTTATGCATTCTATCCTCCGTCCCTTACTTCCATTATCCTTTCAGATCCACGAAGATCGGATCATGTCCCACTGCCGGCAAAAACTTGTCCCAGATCTCCCGGGATTCCATTTTCAGACTGCTGGTATTGATGCAGGGATGACACCCAAAATATGGTTCCTCATAGACTTCCCTGTCAATCGCCAGCTGCACCTGTTTTTCGCTGTCATTCATCAGCCCCAGGATACTTACCGATCCCGGCGTCAGATCCAGAGTCCGCTCCAACAGTTCCGGACTCCCGAAAGAAAGCCGGGGTGAATGAATCTGCGCGCAGAACTCCCGGGTAACAAAACGTTTCTTTCCCGGCATCAGCAGCAGATAGAATTTTGTTTTCTGGCTGTTGGTCAGAAACAGGTTCTTGCAGATGTCGATCCCAAGCAGTTCATCTACACCCCGGCAGTCATCCACTGTCATGGCGGCCTCGTGATCCACCCTCTGATAACGGATCCCCAGTTCGTCCAGCAGGTCATAAGTGCGGATTTCCTTTTCCAGCCGCCCGCTGATATCCGCCGGCCGCCCTTCATATATATGTCTGTCCAAATTTATCATCTGTGTTCTGTCCTTTCCTATTTGTCCCATGATTTAGATACCATCTTAACACATGCCGCATCTGCGGGCAATCAGATCTTCACCTGCTTTATAAAGATTTCATAATGGTATTGACAATATCGATATTCGATATTATACTTTCATTATCGAATATCGATATTTCAAAAGAAGGAGAATGACATGGCAAGAGAACAATTCCAGAGCCTCAGTGAACAGATGTATTATATTCTGCTCTCTCTCTGGGAAGAACAGTGCGGCGCAGACATTTCCAGGCGGGTCATCGAACTGTCTGAAGGGCGCATACGGATCGGGCCGGGCACCCTTTACACACTTCTCGCCCGGTTTGAAGAACAGCAGATGATCCGTCAAACCGGCTGCGAAGGCCGGAAACGCTATTATATCATCACAGAAAAAGGCCGTCAGATGCTGAAGACAGAATATCAGCGCCTGCAGACACTGATACAGGACGGCACGCCTTATCTGGCAGAAAAGGAGGGAAAATCAAATGAATAAGAAATATGTAATGAACAATTTCCTGGTACATGAATCGGATGCTTTGAAAAACTATCTGGAAGACATGGCCCTGCAGGGCTGGAAGCTGGAAAAGATAGGAAATGTGTTCCTGCATTTCACATCCTGTCCCCCGCATCCTGTCCGTTACTGCGTGGAAATCATGGAACGCCCCAGCGTCTACGCGTCCAACCAGACTCCCGGGCAGAAAGGATACCGGGAATTCTGTGAAGAAGCCGGCTGGGATTACGCCGGTTACAGCGGATATTTTCATGTTTTCCGCACAGAAGATCCCGACGTGGCCGATGTGGAAACAGATCCCGAGGTGCGCTGCCAGCACATTATCCAGGCCGAAGGCAGCAACAGCAAAATGATAGCTGTTCTCTTTGGCCTGATTGCGCTCCTGAATCTGCTCGCCTGTTACCGGGAGGGTACGGTTTTGAATGTCAACGGGCTCTGCGTATTACTGCTGCTTGGCGCATCCGGATATACCATCGGAAGCTTCCTGCGATGGAAACGCCGGGCAGATATAACCCTCGCCACAGCCGGAACACTGCCCTCTGCCGACTGGAGAACAGTCCGTCGGAAGAACACCTGCTGGACCGTGGGGATTTTGGCCATCGCTTTCATCTATGTCTTCTGGACATTAGGCTCGATCTCTTCCTCAGAATATTTCTCCTATGCGGTCATCGGATTTGTGATCTGGCTCCTTTTTTTCTTCCTGCTGCTGTTATTCTTTTCCAGAATACTGCGCTGGCTCAGAGAAAAAAGAGCATTTTCCAACCGTATGAATATTCTGATTTACTGGGGAAGCGGTCTGATACTCCTTCTGATTCTTCTCGGAATCGTTACAGCGGTCATTTTAAGATTATCTTAATGCGGCTGTCGTTTTTTTCGCTGGCTTTTTCACCCTGTATCTGGTAGAATAAAAGCGGTGATATTATGGAACGAAAGACGAGAAAAAAAATGAATCATAAAAAGGCGGTTTCACCGCAGACACGCGCATCACGCACTTCTTCCCGAACAGGCCGTCGGCTCACCGCTGCACAAAAACAGCGCAGACGGGAAGCGGCACGCAGACGGCGCATCCGATATCTGCTCTTGGGATTGGGCCTGGGCCTGGCGGCCTGCCTATTAATCTTCAGCATCTGGAAACTGGTAAATATTTTTACTGGATACAGCGCGGCAGATAAAGAATATGAAGATCTTCGCCAGTATGTACTGGAAGAGCCGGTATCCCCGGATGAAGCGGAAACAGAGACTGTAGAAACGGAAGACGGGGAGACCACAGAACAGATTACAGTTCCCATGGAACGTATCGACCTGGCTTCTTTACAGCAGATCAACTCCGACGCGGTGGGATGGATTGAGATCCCCGGCACTGTGATCAGTTATCCCCTGGTACATACCTCGGACAATGTATATTATCTGACTCATACCTTCCGGAAAGAAGAAAGCCGCAGCGGCAGTATCTTCATAGAACATGCCAACAGCCCGGATTTTTCGGATCTGCACACGATCATTTACGGGCACAACATGAAAAACGGTTCCATGTTTGCAGGACTGAAAAATTACAGGAATGAGAGTTATTTTGAAAATCATCCTTATATCTATATTGATCTGGAGGACGGCTCTCACTGTTATCAGATTTTTTCCTGCCATGAAGCTCCGGTAACAGATGTTTCTTATACAATCGGTTATGCGGCAGATGATGTTTACGCATCTTTCCTGGATGAGATCAAAGCATCATCTCTATATGACACCGGAGTGGATGTGGAGACCGGTGATTCGGTTATCACTTTATCGACCTGCACCTCCAACGACGCAAACCGTTTTGTCGTACATGCCAAAAAAATATATTGATTGATCCCGCCGCCAGGCGGCATATATGGAGCTGTATACAAAAGAAGCCCTTCGGCCGTAAGTATTTATCCGGTCGAAGGGCATCTTAACGCGTTCTTAAAAATATTATGTCAAAACACAGGAGTAATCTATATGGAATCTTTTTTATTCAGCTTAAATGCCACCATGCCCGTTTTTCTTGTTATGATCCTGGGATGGGTTCTCATGCGCGTCCATTTTTTCAGTGATGATTTTGTAAAAATCGCGGATAAATATGTCTTTAAAGTCGCCCTTCCGGTACTTCTTTTTGAAGATATTGCCACCGCGGATATTACAGAGATTTTTGACCTTGCCTTTATCCTCTTCTGCATGATTTCCACCATTGTCATGTTCCTGGCGGTCTGGATCCTAAGCGCGCTGCTGATCCGGGATAAATCCATGGTAGGAGCCTTCGCCCAGGGCGCCGCCAGAGGAAGCGCCGCCATCCTGGGAATCGCGTTCGTACAAAACATCTACGGTGCCCCCGGTATGGCTCCGCTTATGATCGTATCCGCGGTCCCTTTTTATAATATCCTGTCAGTGGTGATCCTGACTTTCGGCTCCAGGGACCAGATCGGGATGGATAAAAAATCCCAGATCCGCGCCGCCTGCATCGGAGTGGCCAAAAATCCTATCATATGGGGCATCCTTGCCGGGCTGCCATTTGCCCTTCTGCATATCCGGATACCTGCCATTCCCTCCACAGCCATCTCCTATGTAGCCAATACGGCGACTCCCATCGCCCTTCTGACCATCGGAGCGGGCTTCCAGGGACGCCAGGCACTCTCCAGGCTGAGGCCCGCACTGGCTGCCAGCTTCATCAAACTGATCGGGATTCCGGCTGTCTTTTTTCCTGTTGCTCTGCGCTTCGGCTTCCGGGGAAGCGAACTGGTAGCGATTCTGATCATGCTTGGCTCTCCCACTACAGTTTCCTGCTATATCATGGCCAAAAACATGGGAAACGATGAAGTCCTTACCTCCAGCATTATCGTTCTCGCCACTCTGTTTTCCTCCATAACGTTGACCGGATGGATCTGGTTTCTGCGTACACAGGGCCTGATCTGAAGCCGCCGCAGATGCTTTTTAGCCGCCTTTCTATTTTGGGCGGTCTGTGATATAATGTAACGTAACAGTTCAGGACGGCGAAAAAACGGGGACAAAAGCAGGCGTTAAATGTGCCGTCCTGAACTATTACAATGTTCAGAAAAAGGAGCTTTTCTATGAAAACCTATGAATCCTGCCGGCGTGAATTTCCGGTCTTTTTGTATAAAAATTATACAGTGGAGGATGAAAACTCCGAACTGCGGGTAACCTATCACTTTGAGATCCCCGGATTATCCTCTTTTGATCCTGTCTGGCGTTTTCCGAAAAAGGATACTATACACCTTCAGGCCGAAGGAAACCTTACCCTTCAGAAAATGCTGTTTGGTCTTGGCATGGTAGAACTGATCAGCTACTGGAAGATCGCCTGCCCGCCGGAAGTCAGAGTCCTATGCGGTCCTCTTTCTCCGGAACAGATCCGCTGGTGGAAAGATCTGTACTTTCTTGGACTGGGAGAATTTTTCTATACCAACGGGATCCAGGCAGATTCGGATACTTTTATGAACCTGCGCGCAGATGCACCTGAACTTCCAGGAGTTCCCCGTCCCGCTTCAGAGGCGGACGGATGTCTGATCCCCATCGGCGGCGGCAAAGACTCCGCCTGCACGATTGAACTGCTGAAAAAAAGCGGCCTGAAACTGAAAACCTATATCATTAATCCCAGAGGAGCCACTCTGGAGACGGTCCGTGTTTCCGGCCTGTCCATAGATGACAGCATCCATGCCGGACGCACCCTGGACAGACGGATGCTGGAGCTGAATCAGGAAGGTTATCTTAACGGGCATACGCCGTTCTCCGCGCTTGTAGCTTTTTCTTCCCTGATCACGGCGTATCTGCACAATTTAAAATATATTGCCCTGTCCAATGAGGCCAGCGCCAACGAAAGCACGGTTGCCGGAAGTACCGTCAATCATCAGTACTCCAAAAGTTTTAAATTTGAGCAGGATTTTCATAATTACGAGAAAGAATATATACAGAGCGGCATCTACTATTTCAGCATGCTCCGTCCTCTGTCGGAATTCCAGATCGCAGAATATTTTTCAAGGCACCCTGCTTATCATGAGGTCTTCCGCAGCTGCAACGTGGGAAGCAAACAGGATATCTGGTGCGGCCATTGTCCGAAATGTCTGTTCGTCTTCCTGATCCTCTCACCATTTCTCAGCCACAGTCGGCTGACAGAAATTTTCGGTACAGATATGCTGGAAGACAGATCCATGCTGGAAGACTTTCAGAAACTGACCGGACTGACAGAAGAAAAACCTTTCGAATGTGTGGGAAGCCGGGACGAGGTAAACGCTGCCATCTGTCTGACCATCGAACAGATGGAGACTTCCGGCGCTGCGCTGCCCGCCCTGCTGAAATGGTACCGCGCGCAGCCGCTTTTTGAATCCGCGTTTCCGCACCGGCACGACTACGATTCTTTCTATGACAGGAATCATCTGCTGCCGTCCGCGTTTTTAAAGATTTTATCCGACGAATGCTATGGAGGAACACTGCCTTGCTGAAATTACTGCATGCTTTGATTAAGCAGAAAAATGTCCTGGTTCTTGGATACGGACGGGAAGGAAAATCCACGCTGCGCCGCCTGCTGCAGGCGGGAGGCGCGGCTTCTGTCACTGTGGCAGACCAAAACGAAGTTCATCCTGAGAGTGCGTCCGTATCCGTAATATCCGGTCCTGATTATCTGGATATCCTGGACCGCTATGATGTCGTTTTCAAAAGCCCGGGTATCGTACTTCCAAAAAATCCGGAGGCATATACCTGCCTGATCACTTCCCAGATGGAAATCTTTTTCCAGGCTTATCGGGATCGGATCATCGGTATCACCGGAACCAAGGGAAAAAGTACTACCACTACCCTGCTCTATCACATTCTGAAAGAAAGCGGGCAGAATGTGGTACTGGCCGGAAATATCGGCATACCGGCCTTTGACATTTTAGAAGAGATCGGGCCGGATACTTCTATTGTCTGCGAACTGTCCTGCCACCAGCTGGAATATATCCATGTGTCTCCCCATATGGCCGTCCTTCTGAATATCCACGAAGAGCATCTGGACCATTACGGCACCATGGAAAAATATGTGCATTCCAAGCAGCAGATTTATTTTCACCAGACGCCGGATGATCTGTTATTCTGCGGGATGGATGTACTCCCGGCGGAAGGAACCTGCCTCTCACAGATCTATACCGTCTCTGATACATCTGTACAGGCAGATATTCGTCTTTCAGGGACATGCATTCATTACGGACAGCACAGCTATCAGATACCCGCAGATGATATCCACCTTTTAGGCCACCACAATCATCTGGATATTGCTTTTGTCTACGCTGTCTGCCATGTACTGAATCTCTCCGACAGGGACTTTGACCGGGGGCTGAGAAGTTATGAGCCTCTCCCCCACCGGCTGCATTTTGCCGGTATCCGGGATGGCGTGCGTTACTACGACGATTCCATCTCCACCATCTGTGACACCACAATCCAGGCGCTCAAAAGTGTTCCGTCCGTCGGAAGCGTCCTGATCGGCGGCATGGACCGTGGAATTGACTACGGAGATCTGATCCGTTTCCTGTCGGAAGACCAGGTGCCGCACATCATTCTGATGGAAGCCACCGGAAAACGCATTCTGGACGAAATCCATCGTGATTATCCGGATTTCCGGCATCCGGAACGGCTGCATCCTGTGAAGGATTTAAAAGAGGCGGTCGCCTACGCCAGAGAAGTGACGCCGAAAGGCTCCGCCTGTATCCTGTCTCCTGCCGCCGCCAGCTATGGCATTTTCAAAAACTTCGAAGACCGCGGAGACCGGTTCATTCAATATGTTTTTTCCTGAAACTATCATACCGCTGCCGGGAAAGGATCCCGACAGCGGTATGATATATCTGATCTGTTGTATCAAATCTGATCTTCTTCAGCCCAGTGAAATGCATATGTCACCGCTTTTTTCCAGCCTTTTAACTTCTTCTTCCGCTCCTCTTCGGACATCTGCGGAGCAAAGATCCGGTCCACCGCCCAGTTCTGACGCACTTCTTCTTTATCCTTCCAGTACCCCACTGCCAGACCTGCCAGATAAGCGGCTCCCATGGCTGTAGTCTCTACGCAGGAAGGACGGTTCACCGGGGCGCCTATAATATCTGCCTGCGTCTGCATCAGAAAATCGTTGGCGCTGGCTCCTCCATCCACTTTCAGCGCCGACAGGCGGATACCCGAATCCGCTTCCATTGCCTGCAGCACATCCGATACCTGATAGGCAATCGACTCCAGCGTCGCGCGTATGATATGGCATTTATTCACTCCCCGGGTCAGACCGACAATGGTTCCTCTGGCGTACTGGTCCCAGTAAGGCGCTCCAAGACCTGTAAATGCCGGCACCACATAGCATCCGTTAGTGTCTTTTACCTTCTGCGCCATATATTCGGAATCCGATGCGGCGTCGATCAGCCGAAGTTCGTCGCGAAGCCACTGTATCGCCGCTCCAGCCACAAATATGGATCCCTCCAGCGCATAATTCACTTTTCCGTTCAGCCCCCAGGCAATAGTTGTGACCAGTCCGTTTCCGGAATAAACCGGCGTCTCTCCGGTATTCATCAGCAGAAAGCAGCCTGTTCCATAAGTATTTTTAGCTTCTCCCGCTGAAAAACACGTCTGTCCGAACAATGCGGCCTGCTGGTCTCCGGCAGCTCCTGCGATGGGAATCGCTCCGCCCAGATATCCCGGGTCTGTGGTTCCGTAAATCTGACTGGACGGTACTGCCCTGGGAAGCATGGAACGGGGAATTCCAAGTTCATCCAAAATCTCCTGGTCCCATTCCAGTGTCTGTATATTAAACAGCATGGTACGCGACGCATTAGAATAATCCGTCACATGAACGGCGCCTTTTGTCAGTTTCCAGATCAGCCAGGTTTCCACGGTGCCAAAAAGAAGCTCTCCCTTCTCTGCCTTTTCTCTGGCTCCTGCTACGTGATTCAGGATCCATCTCACCTTTGTGCCGGAAAAATAAGCGTCCACCATCAACCCCGTCTTCTCCCGGATCCTTCCCGCCATTCCTCTTTCCTTCAGTTCATCACAGTACCTGGCAGTCCTGCGGCATTGCCAGACGATCGCATGGCAGATCGGATCGCCGCTCTCTTTGTCCCACACGACCGCCGTCTCTCTCTGATTGGCAATCCCGATTGCCGCGATGTCCGCAGCGGACGCGCCGATCTTCTGCATGGCCTCCACCGCCACTCCAAGCTGAGTGGACCAGATCTCATTCGCGTCGTGCTCCACCCAGCCCGGTCTGGGAAAATACTGATTAAACTCCTTCTGTGCCATACTGCAGATCTTTCCCTGTCTGTCAAACAGGATACAGCGGCTGCTGGTCGTCCCCGCATCCAGGGCCATCACGTACTTTGCCATATCCAAATCCCTTTTCCTTTCTTACGTATGTTCTATTTGGACAATTCGACGATGATGTCCACACAGCCCTCAATGCCGAATTCGCTGCTGTCCAGACACAAGTGATAATTCTGGGAAAGTCCCCATTCCCGGTCTGTATAGTAGCGGTAATTGACGCTTCTCTTCTTGTCTTTATCCATCAGACGCTTTTCCGGCTTCTCGGAAGTCTCCCCGTACAGACGTACAATCCGCTCCGCCCGGTCTTTGAGCGGCGCATGGACAAACACATGCAGACAGTCTCCACGGTCTTTCAGGATATAGTCCGCGCATCTTCCCACGATCACGCAGTTTCCTTTCTCCGCCAGATCCAGGATGATCTTTCTCTGCTCCATCCAGATATAATCCTGCATGGCCATGCCATTCACTGTACGCCCCAGAAACGCATAGGAGAAAAGACTGTTCCCCGGCGCCTGCTCTCCGTACCTCTCAATAAACCCCTTGGAAAAACCGGTCCCTTCCGCGATCTTTTCAATCAGATCCTTGTCATAATACTCATACCCCAGTTTGTCAGCCACCAGTTTGGCGATCGTCCTTCCGCCGCTTCCAAACTCTCTGCTGATAGTGATGATACGTCTGCTCATATACATCCCCCTTTTCCCTGAGCAATATTTTTGCTGTCTTTATTGTACCACAAGACCCAAAGGATTGCAAAAATCAAAGAGCCTCTGCTATAATGTATCGTAACGGTTCAGGACGGCGGTAAAGATGTCCTGAACTGTTACAATATAAAAAACAACATGGAGCAAGACTTATGAACAAAAACAAGGCATCCACAATTTCCGTTCTGTTAATCCTGATGCTGGCATTTTCCGCTTTTACCGGCTGCTCGGCAGGCAGCTTTTCCGACACTGCCGCTCCACCGGATGCGGAAACTGTGACAGAGATCTCGGATACATCCTCTGATGACGCGGATCCCCTCCGTGTCTATTTTCTTGATGTGGGGCAGGGCGACTGTACTGTTCTGACTCAGGGAGACTCTGCGATGCTGATCGACGCAGGTGAAAACGATAAAGGAACTGCCGTCCAGTCTTATCTGGAATATCTGGGAATAGACAATCTGGATTACGCAGTGCTGACACATCCGGATTCAGACCATATTGGCGGCGCGGATGTAGTTCTCTATAAGTTCGGCTGCGATACCATCCTGATGCCGGACGCGGAGACGGACACAAAAACATACGATGAAGTAATACAGGCAATGAATGCCAAAGGTGAATCCGCTGTTCACCCTTCTCCCGGCGATATCTACGAATTTGGGGAAGCTTCTTTTACCATATTGGCGCCTGTGCAGAGCTATGACGACAACAATAACAATTCCATTGTTCTGCGTCTGGATTACGGAGAAAATTCTTTTCTGTTTACCGGCGATGCGGAAAGCCAGGCCGAAGCAGATATTCTCGCTTCCGGCGCGGACGTGGATGCAGACGTACTTAAAGCAGGCCATCATGGAAGCAGCACTTCCACCAGCGACGAATTTCTGGCTGCTGTGTCACCGGAATACGCGGTAATCAGCTGCGGCGAAGGCAACTCCTACGGGCACCCTCACGCAGAGACGCTGAATAAACTCCGCCAGAACGGGATCACCGTATTCCGGACCGACGAGCAGGGCACCATCGTCGCGGAATCAGACGGGCAGGAAATCACCTGGAGCAGTTCTCCGTCCGATTCCTGGCAATCCGGAGAACCTTCCGAAGCAGATACCGCCGCGCCTCCCTCCCTGAACCAGGAGGTGACATATGTATTAAATACCAACACCATGAAATTTCACCTTCCCGACTGCAGCAGCGCCGACGATATCGCAGACCAGAACCGCGAAACCACGGATCAGACTCGGGACGAACTGATTGCCGAAGGCTATGAGCCCTGCGGAAGATGCAATCCGTAAAAAATAATTTGCCTTTCTTGAAATTTATCCCTATAATAGGGGCATAGTAATTTATTCAAAGGAGATATAATACCATGGACGAAAAACTGACTATGGACGATCTTTCAGAAGAACTGGAAGCGTCCTACAAAGCTGCGGAAGAAGCAGGCACAGACGATGCAGAAGATCTGGATCCCACCTGGGCTACCCTGAAACAATATCTGAATGACAAAACGGAACTGACCGTCAAGATCGGCGGCGTCGTAAATTCCGGTGTTGTTGCATATGTAGAGGGCATACGCGGATTTATCCCTGCATCCCGCCTTTCTCTGGAACATGTGGAGGATCTGAACGAATGGCTTGGCAAAAAGATCAAAGTCCGTGTCATCACCGCTGATCCCGACAAAAAGAAACTGGTGCTCTCCGCAAGGGAGATCCTGAGAGAAGAACGTGACGCAAAACGCCGGGAAGAGTTCGACAAGATCCAGGTAGGAGATGTGCTGGAAGGAACGGTTGAGACCCTGAAGGATTACGGCGCGTTTATCCGTTTGCAGGGAGGTTTGTCCGGTCTGGTACATGTATCCCAGATCTCGGATAAGAGGATCCCGACTCCCGCGAAAGTACTGAATGTGGGAGACCCTGTGACGGTAAAAGTCATCGCCATCAAAGACGGGAAGCTGTCCCTCAGCATGAAAGCGCTTCTTCACAAAGAAGAAGAACAGGAAGAAAAGACGGATTACAGACTGCCCAAGAGTGAAAAGATTTCTACGAATCTGGGTTCTCTGCTCTCCAAACTGAATCTGTAAAAAACATCCGAATACAGATACGCCGCCATACAGCCATGCAAAACGCTGTATGACGGCGTCATTTTATGCCTCTTTTTTAAGTTCCGCAAGCGCTTTTCCGAACTGATACCTGAACAGACAGGCAGTAAATGTAACTGCCAGGAAATCAGCCACCGGTTCTGCCAGATACACTCCGGTCACCGGATCGGATACCAGATGCGGCATCAGGAAAATCAGGGGCAGAAGCAATATAAATTTCCTCATTACTGCTACCAGAATAGACGCTTTTGCATTTCCTATGGAAATAAATGTCAGCTGGCACGCCATCTGGATACCAAAAATACACATTGCGGCCATATAAATACGAATCGCCCACGCCGTGTAAGACACCAGTTCGGCATCCGAAGAAAATATCATGGCAAATCCCTGCGGGAAAAGCATCACCAGGCCCCACAGCAGGAAAGAATATGCCAGGCTGACTTTCAGCAGCAGATAAAATGTTTCTTTTACTCTGCTCACATTTCTGGCCCCGAAATTATAGCTGGAAATAGGCTGCGCCCCCTGTCCCAGCCCCTGAAGCGGCAGCATGGAAAACTGCATGGCGCTGGACAGAATCGTCATGGCGCCTACCGCAATATCTCCTCCATACTTCAGCAATGACGCGTTGAAACAGACCATAATCACGCTTTCACTGGACTGCATGATAAACGGCGATAACCCCAATGTCAGACACGGAAATACAATATCCGGTTTCAGACGCATATATCTTCGTCGAATCTTCAAAATCGTCCTTTTTCCATTCAGGAAAGCCAGTACCCATACTGTGGATACTGCCTGGGACAAAATCGTGGCCAGAGCCGCGCCTTGTACTCCCATGCCAAACCCATAGATAAACACCGGATCCAGAACAATATTGCATACCGCGCCGATCAGCACACTCAGCATGCCTGTCTTGGCAAATCCCTGGGCGGTGATAAATGCATTCATTCCCAACGTCAATTGCACGAATATTGTCCCTACAGCATAAATATTCATATATGCGGTGGCATATCCGATCGTGTTCTCACTGGCGCCGAAAAGCATCAAAAAATCCCTGTTAAAAAGCAAAAGTATCACGGTAAGGATCACGGAGATCACGACCTGCACAACAAAACTGTTCCCCAGGATTTCTTCCGCAGCGTCATTGTCTCCCTTCCCCATGGCCATAGAGGCTCTGGGAGCGCTTCCCTGACTGATCAAAGCCGCAAAAGCGGACACAATTACTATTACAGGCATGCAGACCCCTACTCCTGTCAATGCCAGCGCTCCGTCGCCGGCCATGTGTCCGATATAGATTCTGTCTACCAGATTATACAGAAGATTAATTACCTGTGCCACGATCGCCGGCAGAGCCAGTTTCCATAAAAGTTTTCCTATTGGTTCTGTTCCTAAAAAATCATTATTCTGTTCCATGTGTTTCACTCTCCCACTCTCGTCTGATATTTTCCGCAATCTGAAGCGTCAGGCTCAGATACTGCTGTCTTTCTTTCTCTGTCATGCCCTCAAACAACAGATCAAAAAAATGTGACTGCGCATCAAGAATCTTGCACACCGCTTCCTCTGCACCCGGCAGTAGTTCCAGATGAATCTTCCTTCTGTCCTGCTCATCTGTCCGTCTCCCGACAAAACCTTTCTGTATCAGGAATTCCACTGCCTGCGATACGTTTGCTTTGGGCAGCATCCGATAATTCACTATATCGCTGGCAGTATCCAGTCCGGGATTATTTTTTAAAAACGCCAGAATATCGATCTCCAGCTGTGTCATACCATACTGCAGCCGTATTTTTCCGAACATTTTCTCATAGAGTTTTCCTGCCGCTCTGGATTTCAGCAGAATATCCAAAATAAACTGCATCTCTCACCATCCGTTCAAATATAAACTGTTTAATTCTGAACTATTATAGTTCTTTAAAAAGAATTTGTCAATCCGGGCATAGTGTGTTATAGTAATACAGTTGTCCGGCTCAAACGGACACTTACGACACACAGGAGGAATGAAATATGGATACACTTTTGACAATGGTGGATTCTGCCAACGATGTTCTCTGGAACGTGATACTGATCGTTCTTTTATGCGGCACAGGCATCTATTACACGATCCGATTGAGATTCATCCAGATCAGAAAATTTGGGGAAGGTTTCCGCCAGGTATTCGGAAATCTGAGTCTGAAAGGAGAAAAAAAAGGAAAAGGAGAGATGACCTCTTTCCAATCTGTAGCGACTGCTATCGCCGCGCAGGTAGGTACCGGCAATCTGGCGGGAGCGGCCACGGCGCTGGTAGGCGGAGGTCCCGGCGCCATCTTCTGGATGTGGCTCAGTGCTTTCTTTGGAATGGCGACTATTTACGCCGAGGCAACGCTGGCCCAGAACTTTCGTACTGTGGAACACGGAGAAATTACCGGAGGCCCCGTCTATTATATTCAGGGAGCTTTCAGAGGGCGGTTCGGGAAATTTCTCGCGACGCTCTTTGCTGTCTTCATTATATTAGCTCTTGGATTCATGGGGAATATGGTTCAGTCCAATTCCATCGGCACTGCATTTTCTGAAGTCTTTACCGCCAGGAATATCAATATTCCGCCGGTTGCTGTAGGAATTGTCCTTGCCGTTATCGCAGCATTTATTTTCCTGGGCGGCACAAACCGTCTGGCTGCTGTTGTGGAAAAATTAGTTCCGCTTATGGCGGGTATCTACATCGTCGGCAGTCTGATCGTCATCGTCAGCAATATCACAGCGCTTCCGGAAGCATTCCGTATGATTTTCATAGGCGCGTTTCAGCCGTCCGCTATCGTAGGCGGCGCAGCCGGAATTACTGTCCGGCACGCAATCCGTTACGGTGTGGCACGCGGGCTTTTTTCCAATGAAGCCGGTATGGGATCAACTCCTCATGCACATGCGCGCGCTACTGTAGAAAATCCCCACAAGCAGGGACTGGCAGCTATGATCAGTGTCTTTATCGATACCTTTATCGTACTGAATCTGACCGTTTTCTCCATCCTGACCACCGGAGTGCTTTCCAGCGGAAAAGACGGTACCGCCCTGACCCAATATGCGTTCACTACTGCCCTGGGCAGCTTCGGAGATATTTTTATCGCCGTCTGTCTGCTGTTCTTCGCTTTTTCCACCATCCTCGGATGGCACTTCTTCGCAGAAATTAATGTAAAGTACCTGTTCGGTCCAAAAGCGACCAAATTCTATTCTTTGTTGGTAGTGCTGTTCATCATTATCGGCTCCACATTGAAAGTAGATCTTGTATGGTCCCTGGCTGATTTCTTCAATGGACTGATGGTGATCCCTAATGCCCTTGCACTGCTTGCCCTTTCGGGGCTGGTTGTCAGACTGCAAAAGAAATACAGCGACAAAAAGAAATAAACTGAATCAAAAAAACCGGAGAAACAAACTGCATCTGTTTCTCCGGCCTTTTTCTGCGGAATTAATCTACCGGGATCACCGCTCCCTGATAGGTATCATTGATATAAGTTTTGATATCATCAGATTTCAGCACTTCTACCAGAGCTTTGACCGCGTCGGATTCTTCATTTCCAGCCTTTACCGCGATCACATTCACATATGTCTGGGATGCTTCAGAATCTGCGGATTCATAAGCCAGTGAATCAGTTGCCACAGAATATCCCGCCTGAAGCGCGTAGTTGCCGTTCATAACCACATAGGAAGTTTCCTCGATGACCCTCGGTACCTGAGCGGCTTCCAGCTCCACAATCTCAACATTCATAGGATTCTCCACTATATCAGTCACTGTAGCTTCCAGTCCCACGCCTTCTTTCAGCGTGATAATGCCGTTGTCCTGAAGAAGCAGCAGAGCTCTTGCCTCATTGGTCGTATCATTGGGAACCGCGATCGTATCACCTTCAGAAAGCTCATCGAGGCTTGCCTTCGTACCCGGATAAATTCCAAACGGTTCATAGTGAATGCCTCCTGCGTTCACCAGATCTGTGCCTCTTTCCTCATTGAATGCTTCCAAATACTGCAGATGCTGAAAATAGTTTGCATCAAAATCACCGCTGTCTACTACCAGATTCGGCTGTACATAATCGTCAAATACGGTAACCTGCAGATCATACCCCTGTTCCGCCAGAAGCGGCTTTGCCTGCTCCAGAATCTCTGCATGGGGCGTCGCGCTGGCAGCTACCGTGATTGCCTGCAGATCTCCTGACTCTTCAGCTGTATCTCCAGCCGCCTCCTCCGCGGCGCCGTCCTGTGCCGGAGTCTCTGTACTGCTGCTCCCGCAGCCGGTCAGAGCGCCGAACGCCAGCGTACCTGTCAGCAACGCTGCAATTAACTTTTTCATAATCTTTTCCTCCTCTATTTTCTTTTATCTAAACGCGAGGCAATATACATGCCTATCGTTTGGAACAACTGAACCAGAATGATCAGCAGGATCACCGTGACAAACATAATATCCGTCTGATACCTGTGATATCCGTAACGGACCGCAATATCGCCCAGGCCGCCTCCTCCTACGGCTCCTGACATGGCGGAGTATCCCAGAATCGTGCCGATAGCGATTGTCGCGCCCGTAATCAGGGACGTTCTTGCCTCCACCAGCATTACCTTGACGATAATCCTCATATTGCTGGCTCCCATGGAACGGGCCGCCTCGATAACCCCTGCGTCCACTTCCTTCACGGACGACTCCACCATACGGGCGATAAACGGGATCGCCGCAATCGTCAGCGGAACGATCGTCGCCGTAGAACCATAACTTCTTCCCACCAGAGCACGGGTGAAAGGGATCAAAAGGATCAGAAGAATCAGGAACGGCACACTGCGGACAATGTTTGCTATCACGTCAAACACCTTATACACCGCCGCGTTGGGCGACAGCCCGTCTTTGTCCGTAACTGCCAGCAGCACTCCCATAGGAAGTCCGAATACATAGCCCAGTACAGTAGCGGATATCGTCATATAAAGCGTCTCTCCAATTCCCTGAATCAGCATATCAATAATTTCCTGTGACCACATAACTAGTCCACCTCCCCGATCTCCAGTCCGCGTTCCTTCAGATGCGTCTTCATCGCATCCACCTGCGTACTGTCTTTCATAAACTGCAGGATCATCTCTCCTTTGGCGACGCCTCCTACATTCTTTGTATCTGCCTTCAGAATATTTACCGGCTCATGGAAGGTCAGAATCAGATTTGCGATCACCGGCTCAAATGCAGAATTGGCGGTAAACACAATCCGGATCTTCTCTCCGCTCTTGATCACCGGCTGCACCGCTTTCTGTCCGTCTTCCACATCTGCCCCGGTGTCCTTCCGGATCAGCTCCTTCGCCACTTCCGACCTGGGGTGGCTGAAAATCTCAGATACCAGCCCTTCTTCCACCACTTCGCCTTCGTTCATGATCGCTACTCTCCGGCAAATCTCGCGCACCACAGACATCTGATGAGTGATAATAACTATCGTAATCCCAAAACGGGCATTAATATCTTTCAAAAGCTCCAGGATTGAGTAAGTAGTCTGCGGATCCAGCGCGCTGGTCGCTTCATCACAGAGCAGAATCTTCGGATCCGATGCCAACGCCCGGGCGATTGCCACACGCTGCTTCTGTCCTCCGGACAACTGCGCCGGATAAGCCGCCGCTTTATCCGTCAGTCCTACAATCTCCAGCAGTTCCATAGCCCGCGCGTGAGCTTCCTTTTTCTTTTTCCCCTGTATATATAGCGGAAAACACACATTCTCAAGCACAGATTTCTGCATCAGCAGATTGAAATGCTGGAAGATCATACCGATCTCTTCTCTCTGTTTTCTCAATTCCTTTTCTGTATAATCGCTCAGGGATTTCCCTTTGATCAGGACACGGCCCTGAGTCGGAACCTCCAGAAAATTCATGCAGCGGACCAGCGTACTTTTACCCGCTCCTGACATACCGATGATTCCGAAAATATCCCCTGCCTCAATGGACAGATTCACATTTTTCAGCGCCTCTACCTTTCCGTCTTTGGACAGGTAGGATTTGCACAGATTTTCTACAACTATTTCAGACATATCCTCAGCCTTTCTGCTCATTCATCATTCATTCAAACTACATGCACATACTGTACCACAGATGCAGATTCCCAGTCAAGTTTCTCGCTCATCCAGCAGCCCGTAGATTCTGTACATGGCCAGCATATTCTGAAGGTTCATATGCCGTCCCATCAGCTGGCGGTACGTGGCGGACTTGGTCTTTCCCTCCGCTTTCAGCCCTGCCATCTGTCTTTCCACATTTTCACAATCTTCTTCTACCGCTTTCAGCATCTTTTCAAATGCATCCAGCCGATCCTTATCAAGACTCATTAAACACTCCTTCTTTCTTTTCCGGCTCCGGGCAGATGCCCCTCCCTGCTCAGATATTTTTTATATATAATTAAAAAACACACGCTCGTCACCATCGCCGACAAAACATCTGCCGTCGGCTCCGCATAAAACGCGGCTCGGGCCGCAAAGAGAAACGGCAGAACACAGGTAGCTCCCAGATATAAAGATTTGCGAAGCAGCGAAAGCCCCAATGACACCTTTGTCATGCCAAGCGCCGTCAGCGCATCTACAAATACATACTGAAAGCTCAGAGGAATGATCATCATTGTAAATACCCGGATTCCCCATACCGCCAGTTCCCGGTATTCCCGTACGCCGGTAAAAATTCTTACAAAATATTGAGGAAGCATTCTGGACACAAAAAACATGGTTGCAGTAAATCCAATGCAAAGCAGCAGAACCCAGAAAACCGTCTGCCGGATTCTCTTCGGCTTTCCCGCGCCGTAATTAAAGCTGATCAAAGGCTGGGAGCCACTGGTCACTCCCAGCATGGGAGACGTGATCAGCAGCATATAACTCTGCACAATTGTTGCCGCCGTGATCAGCGTATCTCCATATCCCGCTCCTCCATAATACTGCAAAACCGCATTAAGCGCTATGATAATCAGACTATCGGTGGCCAGAATCAGAAACGGCGAAAAACCAATAGCCAGAATCTGTTTTCCAAGAGCCTGCTCCGGTTTTTTCAGACATACCGGGATCTTCATTCTCTTGCTTTTCAGTGTCCGCACAACAAATGCACAGGACGCCATCTGCGCCATCACCGTAGCGATTGCCGCCCCGGCGATATCCATATGGAAGAGAAAAATAAATACCGGATCCAGTACGATATTGATCACCGCTCCGATCAGCGTCGTAGCCATCCCCAGAAAAGGATAACCCTGAGCAGTAATAAAGTAATTCATTCCCATGGAAAGCAGCGCAAAAAATGTGCCCATAGTGTAAATTGTCAGATACGTATCCGCATACCCGAAAGTAGCTTCACTGGCGCCAAACCACCACAGGAGACGTTCTTTGCACAATAAAAAAGCCACTGTCAAAACCAATGACAACCCGATCAGCATAGAAAAGCTGGTCGCTAAAATTCTTTCCGCCCCTTTGCGGTCCTCCGCTCCCAGACGAATTGAGAAAAGCACTGACCCGCCGATTCCGATCCAGGTTCCAAATGAGGACAAAAGCGTGATGATCGGCGCGCAGACCCCGGCTCCTGCCAGGGAATCCCCTCCAATCACCGGAATATTTCCTATATAGATACGATCTACAATACTGTAGAGCACGTTTACAAACTGAGCAAACATAAAAGGAACCGATACTTTCAGGACCAGTACCGGTATAGGATCTTTTCCAAAATCATTCGTTTTTTTCACAGTGCAGCCTTCTTTCCGAAAATCCTCATACACTATACTACAACTGTTTCAAAAAAACTACCTGTTTTTTCAAAATACAGCATAAAAAAACGGCATTCTCTTTCTCAGCATGAGAAAGAGAACACCGCGCGTTTGTTCCGGTTATTTTAATTTGTCATAAGTATCCTGATCCACCGGCTCCAGCCATTCGTTGGATGCCCCCTCTGCGGGGACTTCTACTGCCAGATGCTGAAACCAGCTGTCTTTTGCAGCTCCATGCCAGTGTTTTACTTCCGGCGGAATATTTACCACATCGCCGGCATGCAGTTCTCTGGCTTCTTTTCCCCACTCCTGATAATATCCGCGGCCTCCGGTCACCAGCAGGATCTGGCCGCCTTTGTGATGAATATGCCAGTTATTGCGGCAGCCTGGTTCGAAAGTGACATTACCGACCCCGACTCTCTCTGCGGTAAGCATTTTCAGATAACTCTGTCCGATAAAATACTGCGCAAATGCTGTGTTCGGCTCACCGGTCTCGAAAACATTGCCTCCGCCTAAATCCTGTTTCATTCTTTCTGTATCCATATATAACGCCTCCAGTTTATAGCACAGTTTCTTTTTTCGTATATATTGTATTACCGGTTGAAGTCATAGGCAAATGCTTAGTTTACATGAAAGAATATACGCAGAATGTATGAACCGTCTCAGTCTGTCCCGGCTTGCGGTATGACTACGTTTCAACCTTTATCGCATTAGGATAAATTATTTCCAGTTTTTCGTCATCATATTTCTCATCCATCACCTGCTGCCAGGTATGTTCCGCCGGAACGCCCCTGCTGCGCTCGTCCTGTCTCACCAGCGCAAGGAAAGACACTGTCATGTTGCAGACCATAAACACAATCACTGCCCAGGTTATCACTTTTCCCAATTTTTTGGGTATTTTTTCAATCCAGTCCGAGAATTTCGGATAAAGTGCTTTAAACCAGATTACCGCCGCAAATCCCCAGAAAAAGCAGTACAGCAGATTGATTCTCCCGCCCAGATTAAACGGGATCTTGCTGTAATCCCAGAATACCGTACCAAACATGATCTCTGTCAGGACGCTGCACAGATACTCGTATGCGCCTCCCAGAACAGTACCGGTCAAAAACAGGAGCATGCTGGGACGGTCTTTATAGCGGTAAAGCATCACGGTCACAAGAGCAATCGCCAGACCCCAGACAATACTGAAAGGGCCCCAGACCAGACTGCTCCGGCTCATCCATACTCCCGCAGTAATCCGGCAAAAGATCGTCTCTGTAATATCTCCCAGCAGAGATCCGATAAAGAAGAGCAATACAATCTTATAAAAACTGCATCCGGAAGCAAATGCCGCCGCATCGCTCTTCTCATACTCTTTTCTTCTTGGATATGCTCTTTCAAACCTGCCGTTTACCAGAATATAAAGCTTCTCGCCGAGTCTGCCGCTCATCCGCATAAACCAGGAATCCACCAGTTCCCAGTTTTTCATCTGTTCCTCTTTTCCCGCCATTACAATCAATGTGGCGAGAATATCCAGTGCAAGGAATGCGATCAGGATCCAGATTACAGCCATTCCGACTGCAGACGGAATCATACGATACAGCCCCAGCAGAAGGGGATTGATCCATCTCACACAGACGAGTCCCAGAACGCCCCACAGCATAGACATGGGGAAACAAATGTAGCCGTCCAGATTCCATTTTATATTTGAATAATCCCACCATTTTTCATGATAAAACCATTCTATTGCATGTCCGGCAATCCATTCCGCCACCGTAGACAAAACCGCAGAGCTGCAGAACAGCCAGAACAGAGGCAGATCCCCGTAAAATACTGTCAGCACCACAAGAACTGCTCCGTATAACACACAAAACGGGCCATTGACCAGCCCTCTGTTGACAAATCTTTTATTTTTCCATGCGGCCATCAAAGTTTCCAGGACCCATCCATTAAAAGATCCCGTTAAAAAAAGCCATATCAATTCGTAATTCATTCGTTGTTTTCCTTCTCTGTATATTGAATTTATCTGCTCTGATTCTAATATAATTCCCCGTTTTCCGGATATGGACAATGTACATGTTCTGTCACATTTTTCCACAGATCTCTTTCAGTGTCCAAAAACTTTCTGATGTTCCTGTCCTTGCTTTCAGCCGGTCTTCATGATACAGTAAAACTACTAACACCGTTGAGGAGGTTTTCATATGAGCGAGAAAAATGCAGTTCTGGAGAACATCCAGTCAAGAAGAAGTGTCCGTAAATTCAAACCTGACATGATCCCCGGAGAGATCCTGGATCAGATTCTCGAAGCGGGAACCTGTGCCCCCACCGGCATGAACCGGCAGTCCCCGATCATCATCGCAGTCACAAACAAAGAGGTGCGCGACCGTCTGTCTGCTCACAATGCGCGTATTATGGGAAGCAGTAGCGATCCATTCTATGGCGCGCCCGTCGTACTGATTGTACTGGCCAATAAAAGCTGCCCTACCCATGTCTACGACGGCAGCCTGGTCATGGCAAACCTCATGCTGGCCGCGCACGCTTTGGGAATTGGCAGCTGCTGGATTCACCGCGCCAAAGAAGAATTTGAAGAACCCGAAGGAAAAGAAATTCTGAAATCTCTGGGAATTGAAGGCGATTATGAAGGTATCGGACACTGCATCCTGGGCTATACAGACGGAGAATATCCGAAACCGCACGAAAAGAAAGAAAACTGGATCTACCGCATCGATTGATCCGGAGAATCTCAATACCCTCAGACAATGCCGACAATGTCTGAGGGTATTTTCTTCCGGACTGCAGTCTTCCGCGTCATCGTATTATTCTTTAAAATACGCCGCAATCTCTCCCATCCGTTTCATCTGATCCACTTTGAACGGGCAGCGATCACTGCAGTGTCCGCACTGTATACAATCCGAAGCATGTTTTTCCAGATTGTCATAATGATCCGCGGCAAGCGTATCTCCCATTTTTGCCAGATCATAATACTTATTGATCAGGGCAATATCCAGTCCTGCGGGACATGGATGGCAGTGATTGCAGTACACGCAGTTTCCGGCCGCGCTTTTCGGTGTGAAAGTGCCGATCACCGAATAGTCTCTTTCTTCCGGAGATGCCTCGAAGAAACCAAGCAGTTTTTTCATGTTTTCCAGACTGCTCACCCCGGGTACTGCCGTAAGGACTCATCAATGTAATCTGTGCGAAGCTGTTTAAGCTGCCAGTCCACGGACCTTTTCTCCAGCGCTTCTGTAATATAGCCGGATCCGATGCCGATCACGCTGATCCGGTCTCCGGTTCTCTGATTGATCCTGTATTCCATATTTTATTTCCTCCTACTCCATTTCCTTCCGTATTCTGTACCTGAGATCATCCAGACGTTCCAGCTGTCTTTCTTTGAAGTGGATCTCATCCAGCGCCGCACGCCGCTTTTTATTCAGCATGGACAGACGTTCTTCGTCCGTATGGCTGCCTTCCATGGTAAGCTTCATATAGCTCTCTATCTCGTCGGAATCAAATCCTATATCATGCAGCGTCATGATCAAACTCAGCTTTTCCAGATCAGAATCGTCGTAATTCCATTTTCCCATAACTTTTTTTACCGCTCCGCACAATCCCCACTTCTCATATTCACGGAGAACATCCAACGGGATCCGATAGCATTCGCTGGCTTCGTCTATAGTCATGTATCCGCCTCCTGCCGCATAAAAATAGGCATTCCATTTTTGGAATACCTACATTTTACCTCACCAGCATACATGAGTCTAATACTTATATTAAATCGCCTCTTATGCCCGAAACGTATTTCCTTGCATAGGACAGGAACACGGAGGTTGCAGGCGCAAAAGCCTGCGTTTTTTTCCATGCAAGTACAGTCCGCGATTCCACTCGGGGACGAAGCGGCCGGAAACAGATTCCCGGATAACTGCAGTCCAGGCGAATCGTCACAGCGATTCCGATCCCGCTTTTCACCATCGACGCAATATTATACTGAAGATTCCCGCTGGCCACGCTTTCCACCTGATCCGCATATTCCCCCAGCCAGAGAGCCAGTTCTTTCTGTACCAGATCTCTTTTACTGGAAATCTGTAAAAAACCGGACAGATCTTCCGGCATAATATACTCTTTCCGCGCCAGCTCGGAGTCCTCCCGGACCAGCACCCCCCACTCTTCTTTCCCCGGCATATGTAAAAATTCGTACCGGCTGATATCCACCGGTTCCATTAAAAGTCCCATGTCCAGGACACCGCTCTCAATCTGCTCTTTAACCGCGTCCGCATTGCCGCTGTAAATAGAGAAACGTACGCCCGGGTTCATTTTTCTGAAAGAAGCGATCATATCAGACAATATGCGGGAACTCTGGAATTCTCCGCTCCCAATTGTAATTTCTCCGGTAAGGCCTTCATTCCTGTATAAGAAATCTTCCTGTGTCCGATCTGCCAGAGAAACAATCTCCTGAGCGCGCCTTTTCAAAAACAGGCCGTCTTCTGTCAGAACAATATTATGCTTTCCTCTGTGAAAAAGGCTGACCCCCAGCTCATCTTCCAGCTGCATCATCTGACGGGACAAAGTAGGCTGGCTGATATGCAGAAGATTGGCTGCTCTGGTGATATTTTCTTCTCTTGCCACCATCAAAAAATATTTCAAAACCCGTATTTCCATGTATACTCCTTCCTGGAACGACTTTGCAATATTCTACCACAATCTTCCCGGCCTTTCCACCTCCTTCAAATATGGCAAAAATGTCCAAAAAGCGTGTTTTGACAAATTAATATCCTATGGCTGCCTTTCCTGTGTTATACTGATTGCATTGACACTATTTTTCGTAAAGGATGAAACACATGAAGAAAATCATTGAAAGTTGGAATCGAATCAGTCTGATCAAGAAAATCATATGCGGTCTCACCGTGGGCGTAATCCTCGCGCTGGCTGTTCCGCAGCTGAACGTAATCTCTCTGCTGGGGGACCTGTTCGTAGGCGCATTGAAAGCCATCGCTCCGCTGCTGGTACTTTTTCTGGTCATGAGCGCGCTCGCCAGCCAACGGGAAGGTAAACAGAGCAATATCAAGCGCATTATCTTCCTCTATCTATTGGGAACCTTTCTGGCAGGATGCGTAGCCGTCGCGGCCAGCTTCCTGTTCCCGGTCACCATCGCGCTCACAGACAGCACATCCACAACCGCCCCTCCCAGCGGAATCGGAGAGGTCGTCAACAGTCTGCTCATGAGCCTTGTATCCAATCCGGTGGACGCGCTCGTCAATGCCAACTACATCGGTATCCTGGCATGGGCTGTCCTTCTGGGCATCGCTCTCCGAAAAGCAGGAGACAGCACCAAAAAAGCCATCTCCGAGATCTCCGACGCGCTTTCCCAGATCGTACGCTGGGTCATCGCATGCGCGCCGTTCGGTGTGATGGGACTGGTCTTTGCCACCATTTCCCAACAGGGACTGTCGTCTCTTCTGAGCTACGGACGCCTGATCCTGCTGCTGGTGGGCAGTATGGCCTTTGTGGCTTTTGTAGTCAACCCGATCATCACGTTCATCGGAATTCGCAGAAATCCCTATCCGCTGGTGCTGAAATGTCTGAAGGACAGCGGTATCACGGCTTTCTTCACGAGAAGTTCAGCCGCCAATATCCCTGTCAACATGAAGCTCTGTGAAGAACTCGGACTGGACCGGGATACTTATGCCGTATCAATTCCGCTTGGCTCCACGATCAATATGGGAGGCGCCGCCGTCACAATCTCAACGCTGGCGCTGGCAGCCGTTCACACTCTGGGGATCCCGGTGGATATACCCACTGCCATCGTGCTCTGTGTCCTCTCAGCCATCAGCGCCTGCGGCGCATCCGGTGTGGCAGGAGGATCTCTTCTGCTTGTCCCTCTGGCCTGCAGCCTGTTCGGGATCTCCGACGATATCGCCATGCAGGTAGTAGGCGTCGGCTTTATCGTGGGCGTTATCCAGGATTCCTGTGAGACAGCGTAAGCGTCAAATATTCCTGCGGATTTCTTGATCCTAAAAGGTTTCCTATAATTG
>ERZ1643249.112-NODE-112-length-109143-cov-25.968319_pt1 | contig 109143 bp, 121 predicted proteins | sample MGYA00579263_ERZ1643249 | MGnify/ENA primary metagenome ERZ1643249 (study PRJEB29033, sample SAMEA4952264) | chicken gut metagenome | biome: Broiler Chicken; feature: Gastrointestinal Tract; material: Caecum | place: Ireland | collected 2018 | study: Broiler...
CAACAAAAAATTAGACAAAAACTTAAAATTATGATATAATTATTATAGAAAGAAAGAAAAAACAACCTAATTTCGATATAAACGGTTAAAAAATAACCGAATATATAAAAATAAAATAGGGTCACGACCTTAACGTGAGAGCCGAAAGGCAGAAAGGTGGTCAATTATGGCAGATAAAATAACAAAAGCAATGAATGATGGAGCTGCAAGAAGCAATGCAGTAGAAGTTTTAGGATTAGGAGCATATGCAAAAGTATCAAATACTGAATATGCATTAACTGTAAAAGATTTAGAAGGAAACGACAAAGTCGTAGTAGTAAAATTAACTGTTCCAAAAAATCAAACTTCAATAGATGAAATGGTATCTGCTTATGAAGCTGAAAGAGCAGAAGTAGAAGCTAGAAAAGCTGAAAGAGAAGCTGAAAGAGCTGCTAAGAAAGCTGCTAAAGCTAACAAAGCAAACAAAAAAGCTAACAAAGAAGAAGAAGTAGTAGAATTCTAGTAACGGCAGGGCATAGACCCTGCTTTATTTTTAGAAAAGGAGGTACTATTTATGACAGAGCGCGAAAAGTCTAATTTGTTAAGAGAAGCAGAACTTAAAAAAATTAAGAAGTATTATGAAGACCAAGGATATATATGTGAAAGAATATTATCTCAAAATTCTCCCTCTTCTATAATTCTATTTACAGAAGACCAAGAGAAAAATGAAAGATATATTGAAATAAAATTTATTGTTAAAAAGCCTGAGTATGAACCTGATGATGATATTGAAGATTTTAAAGCTGAGATTGAAAAGAGGGCGGTTAAACAAGTAAAAGCTGATATAAATAAACTTCCAAAAAAAGAACGACTTGCCGCCGAACAACAAGCCAACAAAAAAGTAAAAGAAATAATAGAAAGCTATGAATAGCTTTCTTTCTTTTTGCCCTTTAACAAGTAAAGCGCTTTCTAGCGCAAATTGTGCGGGCCATTATCTCACAAATTCCACCAAAAGTCAAGTGCAAACATAAATAAAAAAAAGAAGAGAGTAGCCGTGTCTACTCTCTTGAATTTCATTCTAACCGTAGCTTGTATGCCACTACTTTAAGGGGTCAAACAGCTGCAGCTGTCACCTTTATACTCTCCCAGTTATATTACTTTTCTATCGCCCACAACGTCAAGATGAAGTGGACTTCACATTCACACTAGGTTCTGGTATCCCATTACCAAGTGTCCCTCTGTGCGTTTCGGTTTCAACTTACCTAGTTAAAGTCTACAATAGTGCAGCGACCTTGAAACCGTCGTCCCTAGTCTCAGCGCTATCGCTAACTTTGTTCGCATAAGCTGAATTGACATATATGTAACACAGCTTAAAAAGCTGGTTCAAACACTCCAACAGCCTCTACGTGTCCATCACTATCGTAAGTAGCTGTAATATATGGTTTTTTGTCTAGTCCTAACTCTGCGGCTGAACTAGCTCCAAAACTATCTAAAATTCTGTTTTGTACCTCAGTTGTAAGTTCGCTGAAAAATATGTTTCTTGTTTCCATACTCATCTCTCCCTTCAACTTTTATTTTATTTTTTCTATAATATTATTATAGCAAAAATCGCGCGAAAAATCAAATTTTTTAAAGAAAAATTAGTGCGAGAAAGAATTTGACAAAGAGTGAGTGGTTTGCTACACCCCTCCCTCTCTTCCTCCAACCGCCCTCGAAACCCTAAACCTGCTTTTTCGACTACTTCTGCGTACTACAAAACTTATACTTATTATTATACTTATAATACTATTCTTTACTATTCTATTCTTTATATTATGTTTATACTATTTACCTTACTATACTTTATACTTTTATTATGTTATTTTATTATATTTCTTATTTTATTTTTTATCTTATTTTTTTATATTATATTTATACTACTTATTTTACTGTATTTTATACCTTATATTTTTATTCTATATTATTTTATTTCTTATTATTTTATTCTTTATACTATATTTATATTATTTATTTTACTATACTTTATATTTTTATATTCTTTATTTTATATTATTCCTTATTATTTTATTCCTTTTTATTTTTATTTTTATTATATACCCCTATACTATTATTTTATGTTGTATTCTTTATATTATTATTCTTTATTACTTTATTTTCTTATTATATTATTATATTATATTATTATATAATATTATATTATAAATTTTATTTATAATATTATTTCTTATATTTTTATTTTATATTTGTATTTATAATACTTATATAAGTAGTAATTATTATTAAAGAAATACTTTATTATATAATTTTCTTTTCTTATTTTATTTATATTATTTATTATAAAATTATATTCTTTTAACTTATTATTATAATTCTTATTTTTTTCTATTATATTTTTTATATTATAATAATTACAGTATTCTATATAAGAATATTTTTTATTGTTTATTATATAAATACTATTATACATTATAATTCTCCTTTTATATTATTATATTATATTATATATAATAATATATATAATATTATTTCTTATTTATAATAATAGTAACAAACTTTGTTTGTAACTCAAATTTTTTTCTCCCCGAAAATAAAAAAAATTTTAAAAAGTTGGCGCGAGAAGCACCAACTTCTTTAATACATATCTTCGTAATCAGAATAACTACCATAACTATCTAGTTGAGTTGTAATTGAAATTCCAAAGTCAAACAACTTAATTCTTCCGTCCTTAAAACCACAGTTTCCACTTCTAACGTCACGAAGAACAACATTATATTCTTCTTCTAATATTGGTTCTAGCGCCTTTAACTCTGTTTGAAAATTGCTCCACAACTCCTCAAACTCATCTTCTTCAAAGTCTCCCATTTCTTCTGTAAGCTCTTGTTCAATTACAATTACACCATTAGCGTCAAAATAGTAGTCTTTTATTCTAGCAAAACAACTTATATCTAAACCTGCTTCTTCTAAATCTTGAATAGCTTCCCAAATAATTAGTTCAATGGCAAATTGACCAATAGGCCATACTAAAGCTTCTTCTTCCTCATAAATTTCTCCTAAAAAGTCATTTACATCATCCATAAAGTCTGGAAAATAAAGATTTAATTCGTTTCTTTCTATTAAGTATCTTCCCCTTGGAATTTTATAAACTATACCGTCTTTAACGTATGCATCTTTACTAGCGCCGCAGCCTATATATTCTGCACCTTTCAATATTTCGTCTACTGTTTTATTTATTTTTCTAATTTCCATTTATAATCACAACCTTTCTCTTTTCTTTTTCTAATAATATTATATCATAATTTGTATTTTAAGTCAAAAAAATAAAGGTGCGGCGGCACCTATAAAATTATTAAAAACATTAGTAAGATTGATAAGATTAATTTCCAAGAAAACTTAACCTCTTTTGTTTTGTCTCCATAAATAAAAAATATTAACAATCCAATTCCTATTAACGCTATTCCAACTTTTACCATATATCTTACCTCCTTCATAATATAATTATATCATAATATGAATTAAAAGTCCAGTATAAATTTGGCAAAAATTACTAAATAAGTTTTTTACATTTTCTTTCTTTTGATTTTACACTAATTTTGAAGGCGAAAAGCCTTTAATTTTATTTATAAGGAGGCTCTATATGTATTACGATGATGATGATGACAGAGATGAGAAGATTGAGGAAGAAGCTGAAGAAAAAGCTGAAAAAGAAAATCAAGGTTCTAACAAAAGAAATAAGAAATCTAGTAAATAGAGTAAAGAGGGCTTAAAGCCCTCTCTTAAATTTCTACATTATAATCTATTTTTATTGTGTTTGTTGGTACTACTAATATATGTTTTGTTTTTTCTAAACCAACTTCATAATCCTTATTCTTACCCCACAACTCATCTATTATTGTAACTTTTTTCTTTATAACCGTTCTTAATTCAATAACCTGCGGCGTTTCGTCATCTGTTTCTTTCAAATATGTTCCGTTAAAAGGCAAAGTTTGTAATTGTTTACCATACTCTTCATTTGAGAAGAACACATATTGCAATTGTTGTGATGTTTGTCCAGCGATTGTGCCACAACCTAGTACAAAACTACCATAGAAGCTACTATTTTCTTGACTCTGCAATTCTAATCCAGTTATATTATACAACTTATGTTCCTCATCTACTGTATAACGTCCTATTGCATAATTTATCATAGGAATAAAAAATAAAAATATAATTGTTATTGTTGTTATGCCAAATACTAAATCCTCATCATAAGTAAACTTTGATGCAAGAAGAAATACCACTACCACAATTAAAATTGATATGATACAATACCACATACTACTAACCTCCTAAAAAATTTGCTGTTATTAAAAATATTATAACTATGTAAAAAGAATAATTTATGAATTTCTCATTTCTAAATTCAGAAAGATAATTCACAATTATTGCTAAAATTAAAATCCAACTAATTGCTACTAGCGCCATTTTTATCACCTGTTATTCCCTCTATTCTTAAAACATTCTTATCTTTAAAAGGTAAATAGTGTAGTAAAACGGTATTATACATTTGCGTTTCTTTCTCGGTTGTTACATATACTTCACACTCGCCAACATCGGTAGCTATATTGACCAGTTCTTTTATAAAATCTGATAATAACATAAGACAACCTCCTTTATATTATTTTTATAATTGATTTGTATAAACAAGTAAATTTCTCATTTATAACTGTATCAATATGCCAATGACCAAAGTACCATTTACTTATATCTGCCATTTGGTCTATTTTATCAAGTTGTTTTTGTGAATTACTAATCGCGCCATCATTTATACCAGAATAAAGTTTCACCACTGGAATTATATTTGCTGGTGCATCATGAGAAAGCATTATGTCTATTTTATTTTCTCTATAATTTCCATTATTTAAATTAGCTTCAAAATTTTTTACATCATCTTCACTTATTTCTTCTTCTGCCCACCAGCTACTATTCTCTTTTCTCCAAGCCTTATCTACTGAGTTGGCGCCGCCACATACTCCAATTCTTTTGCTACCTAAATTATATATTTCTCCTCTTAATAAGTGAATTATACCAAAAGGCAGTATACCCACATAACCACCATTCCAGTATATAATACTTTCAAGTTTCTTTATTTCTTTAAAGTTCTCGTGATTACCATCAACAAAAGCTGTTGTAAAATTCTTTTCAGATAATAATTCTAATAATGTTAAAGTTCTATTAGAGTTTTCTTCCCAAACAACTCCAAAATCACCAAGAACTATTACAATATCTTCTTTTGTCATTTGTTCGTCATCTATTCTTAGTAATCTTCTAATATCACCGTGAATATCTCCTGTAAGATATACTGAATTTATAATCATACTTACACTTCCTTTCATTTTTTATAATTATATTATATCATAAATTTGGCGCGAAGTCAAATTCAATTATTTTGGCTACGAAAATTCTAATTTAATATTCTCTTATGAAAAATAAAAAATCGCAGTGAATTTACTAGAAATTTTAAGCAAATCCACTGCGTTATTTTAATCGTCGTTATTCTCCACAATCTCCCAAATAATGTGCTTTAAAAATAGTGTCATCTATTTGAATAGATGAAATAAGTGCAGAGAACCTTTCCCAACGAATTTTTCTATCAACTAAATCATAATTTACTTCTATATGGGGATTGGAGAATAAATTTGCTCCAATCCCTTTAGCTAGTCCAAGTCTGTATCATCTTCATCTTCATTCTCATTAAGTTCTTTATGTTCTTGCCAACGAGGACAATCTCTACAAGCTCTCTCACAAGCGTGAGCAACACCATCATCTACATAATGATTTCCACAATAAGACTCACAAGCTTCACAAGTATCTAATTCGCATACTGGATGAGCATCATCCCAATAAGTGCATCCCTCACAATTTTCTGCACAACAAGAAGTTTCACAATAATCATCACAGTATTCGCAATAATATCTTTCTTCCCAACCTTCACAAGTGAATCCGTTTCCTAAATATTCACCATCGCTGTCTGAACCTCTTAAAGTATCACCACAACCACAAGGACAGTGAATTGGTTCTGTATATACTGGTATATCTTCATCTTTACAATCTCTTAATTTCAATACTCTTTTACCAAACTCAGAATATCCATATTCTGCATAATCTCTATAACAACTACTGCCAGCTGTAACCCAGTAATTAGTAGCTCCTTTGTAATTTGCAACTACTTCTTCATAAAGTTCTCTTAATTGTTTATAAAAATTATCAGGATAATCCTTGCCCGGGTATATTTCATTAAATGATATATTTGTTAAATTTTTTGAAATATTTACCCATTGGCGCATTCTCTTATATCTTAATTTTTTAATTTCATAATTATATAATTTAAATTTTCCCTCAGAAGTCCAAACATAAGTAATTGTAGAATTTTTGTCAAGTAACGCCGCCATACAACCATCTGCGTGAGACTCAGTGTTATCAGTTTCTAATCTATAACAAGAACACCAATCATATGGATTTTCAGAAGCTGTCATCATATCTATTGGGTCTATTGAAATTGTATAGTTAGCGTCAACTTTATTGTTCTCATAAATTCTTCCTATTCTAGTTACAACTTCATCTGGAAATTTTAAATATTTTTTACAAAAGTGAGTAATAGACATTCCTTCTATTCTTAAATCTGGAAAGTAATCTGCTATTCTAGCAGTATCATATCTATAACTAATCATCATTTTATTTATAGGCAAATCCATAAACATTCTTAACCAAGGCCCGTACTCTGGATAATCTTTCCATAGAGTTCTATAATCTTTACCTCTGTCATCTTCAATTTTTTCATAAGAGAATTTGATATCTTTATAAAGTTCATTTCCTAACATTTGGAATATACGATATTTATTTTTTGCCCAAGTTAATAAATATTCTTTTATCATTTTGTTTGGAATTTTTTGTAATGGTAATCCACTAAATACAGATATACACTTTGTAAAATCAACTATATTAACTTTCTTTAACATAGGTATATATTTTTCCTCAACACCATCTATCAATTCTAATGTTTTTAACATTCAAATCACCCTTTCTTTTTTTTCTTTATAATTATATTATATCATACTTTTTACTTTTAATCAAGTTTATCCTACTTAACTTCTCTCCACTCTAATTCGTTTAAAGTATCTATGCAATTATAATTCATACAAAAGTCATAAAATTCTTCTTGTTCATCATAAGAAAACTCATCGTATACTTTAAAATAATTTTGTTTTGGTATATACTTATCAAAGTCAAAGTCATAAGATTGTAAAATCTTTAAAACTGTATTTGGTATTTCGGCGCCGACAGCTATAATTTCATTTGTTTTTAAAAACTCGCCATCAACATCATAAAATCTATTTTGAAATTTGAATACTACGTGAAGTAAATCTCTAGTTACAGCTATCTCTCCTTGTGGAAAATGTTTTTGCAAAAGACAAGCAAATTTATAACAACCACCTCTATTGAAGTATAATCTTGCTCTAACTGTTGAATTTTCTTCAAAAAGATTTTTTAATTTATCTATATAATCTAAAACTTCTTTCATAGCTTTCTCCTTTCCAATAACAAAATCGGACATAGAAAATTTATGCCCGACTTTTTATCTCTTTTTCTATAATATAATTATAACACAATTTTTAGTTTTTGTCAACACTGGTGATTATAGTGAATATTATTCCTACAATAAGAGTAATTACTTTTAATACCCAAGAAGCTATGTATATTCCCCAGAACCATCCACCAGCTACTCCTAATTCAGTAGCTAAAAGACCTAATAAAATTAAAACTAACATATTTTACCTCCATAATAATTCTTTTGAAACAAATCCTGCGGCGCCCTTATGCCCTCCTCCACCGTAAGAAGAACAAATTTCAGCACAATCTACATAATCTTTGTTTGAATATAAACTTGTTGTCCAAGTTTCTCCATTATAGCAGAATGTTCCTATTATATCATATTTATCAATTAAATCTCCAAAGAACTCTGAATTCGCATTTCCTAAATTAGCTAGAAAAGCTGAGAAACCACTAATCTTAGTTTCAAATCCATATCTATTCATAAATTCTTTTGCCCAACTATTGCGATATTCCTTCATTGCTTCTCCACTTTGAATAAAGTGTCCTAATTCTTCTCTGTCATAGAATTTATCAAAATAGTAGTCTGCAAAAGGATTAGATATTCTAGCATTAAAACTAATTGTGAATAATCTAGTTTCTTCCCCATATAAGTGCTCCCATACATCCCAATCTCCTGCTAATTTTATATAAGTAGGGATTTCTTTTCTGTAAAGACTTTTACTATTGCCAGGATAATCTGTAAGAAATTCTTGTGTTTCATTTTGTCTTCCATTGAAATACCAATAAGTTAAAACGCATCCAGCTATACCGTTGGCGCGAAGACCAGAAACTTCTCGTTCAAAATCTTTATATTTTTCTATTGCAGATTTGTGATGGTCTATCCAAACCACTCTTTTTGTTTTGTTTAACAACTTAGTCATTTCTTCTGGACTAATAGAATAATCTACAATAAAAACTTCTTCGTTTGTTGTAATTATGTCTAATGGAAATTTTTTACTATAATCCATTTTTATAAAATCTTCTTGCAAAAATTCTTTCTTTCTTTCTCTCATTTTGTTAAGAATAACTCTAGCTGAAACTATACCATCCATATCATTATGATAAAAAACTTTCATATAATTCCTCCTATTCAACTAATTGACCATTAACATAGGCTGAAAATACATCTCTTTGTAATTCTAATTCTTCTTGTAATTTTGTACTGTGATTTTCTAAATCATAAATTTTTCCTTTTAGAAAATCAATTTCTTGTTCCATTTTAGGGAACTTTGTTATAAACATAATCATAAAAACTAAAACAACAACAAGGAATATAATTGGTAAAGCTACAACTATTCCTTTTGATAATTTTACAAAAAAGTTTTTAATCTTGTTTCTCATCTTCCTCTTCCTCCTTAATACTTGGCATTTCTAATGAATAACCATAAGGCATTTGTCCACCTACAATTTTTTCTAAATGCGCTTTATGTTCTTCATCTTCATAATTCTCATTTTTTAACATTGCCGCAGCTTGTCTTTGAATTATGTTAAATGCAGTAGGAGTAAGAATATTAGCAAAATACTTTTCGTTGCCTGGGAATAATAAGTAAGTAAAATCTGTAAATCTTAAAGGCATTTGAATTTCTGTTAAGTATCTTATAAATCTCCATAACGCTTTTACTTCTGTTTCTTGATTTGATTTATCTTCTGTCGCTAAACTTGCGCGAAGACTAATTACAGCCATTATCGCTGCTTTATCAGCTACATCCATTTTTTTAAACTCTGAATTGTTTTGTATTTCTTCTACTGTTTTTTGTAAGTTTTGTAAGAAACCTTCACTTTTTGTGCAATCTAAAATTTGTCTTTCTAAATCTGTCATTTAAATCTCTCCTTATTCATAATATTCATTTACTAAATCGTTATATTCTATTAACCAAGCCGCCAATTCTCTACCATCATTACTTTTTGGATTATCATAAAATTTTTGTCCATAATAATCTTTTCTTATTCTCTTTGCTACAAAAGGCAATCCATATTCCTTCAAATCAACAAGTATTGAATCTATCATAGCTCGTGTTGTAAAATGCCAAATTGGAAATCCACTTTCACTTGTTCTATTATGAGCCTTATAATACTCATAAGGTTCAGACCAAGACCAAGGTTCTCCTTTATTAGCACCATATACTTTTCCGGCGCCAATCCAATCGGCTATCATTTCATACACATATTCTCTTGGTATTTTACAAGGAGTTGGATTTTGTTTACTATCCCAATCCATCCAATACCATTGATGATGTTTGTTTCTTGCTTTGTGATGAAGCCAAGCAGCTGAATAACCTTTCTCTATTTTTTCTGCGTCTATTGGTGACATATGTCCTTGAAAGTATTTGGCGCTTGGAGCAAACTCAGCAATAGAAAACTTACTTAAATCATGAACAATTCCTTGCCAATATAAACCAAATTTAAAACAAACTTTTCCAACTTCTATTTTATGTTTTATTATAGTTTTAAAATGTGCCCAATATCTATTCACTCTTTTCACCCCTTATATAAAAATCTAAAAGTGAATGAATGAAATTTAATATAATTGTTGTTTCTTTACTGTTCATATCTAATTGATTTATTAAATTCATAATTTCTCTAGCTTGTTTTTCTTTTTTAGTTTCAAAATCTTTTATACAATCTTCACGGTCAATTAACCAATCATTAAATTCATCCTTCTCTTTTTCATCCATTTTAAATCAACCTCACTATTATAATAGTTCCTAGTAATACTAGAATAGTTAGAACTATTCCTAGTATTACCTTTGTTTTACTTTTCTTTTTTATTCTTTTGTTTTCTTCTTTATTCTCTATAACTATATCAAAAGAATACTCACTATTCATATTACTCTCCTTCCTGGCTTTCTTCCAGGTCTGGCGCGATTGCTTCATCTTTAATTAAACCTTCTAAAACTTTAAAGTAAAATCCTTTCTTTTTGAAAGCTGTAAAAATAGGTTTGTCTTCTAAACGAGCAACCACTCCTTCAGCAACGTGTGTTTTTCCAATAGGGTCTGGAATGTCAAGCCATTTATTTACTCTCTCATATAAATCTTCTTTTGTAGTATAAATAAATCTATCCAATTCCATTACGTGATTAATTCCCATTTCTTCACATCTACGTTTTACTAAAGACCAAGGATACTCTACTACTTCTCCATCAGGAGTAGTCATTGTCATTCTATATACATATATTTGATTTTCTCCTTGTTTGCAACCATAAGAGAAAGTTGTTGTTTCTCCATAAGTTTTTGTAAATTCTTTATCATTTACTTTTTTGTTATTACCTTGCGCCATTATAGGTGTAGTATCATTAACCCAACCAACTATTTCATAGTAAATTGTTTCACCTTTTTTAAGTTTACCTTCTAATAAACGATGATATTTGGCGCGAAAAGCGTTGTCTCCATAATAACCATCAGTTTCAAATTGTTGTAATACTACTCTTCTAGTTCCAGTTACATATCTGTATCTTGGGAATAGTTTGAAAATAAAGTGTTCTATTTTATTTTTACCAGCAGAAGGTAAGAATGCAGTTCTTCCACTTGTTCCATGCATTTTTAATGTTAGAGTAATAAGTTCTCCTGCTTTAAAATTATCAACATTATAATCTAATTGTTCGGTATCTCTATGTTCTTCAAAAAGAGGAAATTCATTAACTTTTCTTTTTTGTCTTTTAGTTGGCGCGTTTCCTACTATTCTAGTTTTTGTTTTAGGAATATACTTTTTACAAATTTCTTGTCCATCTAAAACTGTAATCTGGTCTCCAACTACCAAAGTATCTTTTAAATATTTACTAATATAATCTAATGACTCTAATGGCATAACTAAACCATCAGAACGTTCTCCTCTTAATTTTATTGCTTTTACATTTCTTTTGTCTGGGTCTAAAAACCCTCCAATATTGTTTCCGTTTTCATCTTTTTTTCTTACTAAATTATTGTATTCACAATATTCTTTTGAAAGCTGACCATCTGTTGGAAAATAAATAACAATATCCCCATCTTTAGAATTTTGACTAACAACAACTGTTGAGTCAAAAACATCAGCTAAAACTAATCTATCTGCGTTTGGATGTTTTCTTACATTTTTTAATCTTGTTACATAACCACAATACATTATTTTTTCTCCTTTATTTAGTTTTCATATTTTATAACTAATTTAGATTTTTTTATATCTCTATCCCAATAGGTCATATCTTGTAGAATATAGTTGTATCTTGTTAGAAGTGTTATTAAATATTCTCTATTAAACACATAATCTCTAAATAACAAACCGTCTCCATTCTTATTATATCGTAATTCATATATTTTGGCGCCGACTCCAACGAATTGTTGTTCTAATGATTTAAATAATTCTTCTAATGCTTTCTTATTTTCATTAAACCATTCACTGTATTTACTCTCAAAATCTAAATCTTTTAATTGATTTTTTAAATCTATTTTTTCTCTTATACTTTCAGCGCCTAAAAAAGAAAGTTCATCTAAAGCTTTTAATCTTTTTTTAATTTCTTCTTCTTTTTCTTCTCTTGTATTTATTGGTCTATAAATATCTATAATTGTAATATCTTTATCATTGTTAAAAACTTTTTTAGATTTTCTAAAATTAAACATACTATTCTCCTTTTTCTTTATCTAAAATCTTTTTCCACTCTTTAACAGACTCTTGATTTACTTTTTCAAAATCGTAAGTTTTTAATCTTTCTTTATATAAGTCTTTATTACTAACTATTCTATAAGCAATAGACCTATATCTATTATAATTGTCCATAGGAACAATCACACCATTAATATCATTGGTTACTTGCTCGTGCGCAGCTGGAAAATCACTGGCAATTACAGGTTTTCCTAAAATTTTTCCTTCTGTGATAACAAGTCCCCAACTTTCAAAATCTGATAATAGAGCTACATAATCCATTTGTTTTACAATAGGAAATGGATTTAATTTTCTTCCTAAAAATTTAACTTGTGGAAATCTATCTAACAAAGTATGAACTCGCGCAACTTCTTCTGGAAAATATCCTTCGCCAATTATATACCATTTCCAATCTAAGCCTGGCATTTTTGAAAACTCATCACATAATAATTTTATTCTATGCCAACCTTTTTCATGACTTAATCTTGCAGTAGTTGAAATATTTAAATCTCTCGCTAAATTAAGTTCAGGAGTTTCCAATTCTGCTTTTTGTTTAATTTCTTCAACATTAACAATATTATAAATTGTATGTATCTTTTTGTTTATTTTTGATGTATATAATCCTCTAGGAATAGTACTGTTTGCGGCATTACTAACTACAACTATATCATCCATTTTTCTTATAAAAGGTAACTGATAAAATCTATTTCCACTTGGTGGTATCATAGCATGACACCATAATACTCTTCTTTTCGGTTTTAAAAAATATAAATAATCGTCTGACTCCATCCATAATGAACAATATACTAAAACATCACATTCAAAAATAGGTTGTCTAAATTTAATATTTCTTGGTACACCGTATTTTGCTAATTCTTTCGCAAATTCTAAATTGGATATACTTCTATAAAAGAAATATAAATCATAATCTTTGTAAATTCTTTTTGCTAAATTTAAAATTGCCATTTCGACCCCACCAACATACATATCAGGGTAATAAAAAACAACTTTCTTCTTGTTCATAAATTCAACTCCTATTTTTATTTTTCTTTAATTATATTATAGCATAATTCTCGCTAAAAATCAAATATAAATAAAAGCCTCCAAGTCAACCATAGGGCTCACAAGGAGGCTAGTATGCACTGGACTTTCTGCTCCTACAAAGTCTAAGCGAGTAGAGGCCTTTTTGGCTCTTCGATTTCAAGTAGCAGTCTAGAACTCCCTCACAAAACTTGACTGCTTTGGGTGCTACTATCATCTTTCTTCCTCCGGTGCCACGGGCTGGGTGCATCTCCAACTCTTAACCATATTTCAGGTGCGTAAGTTTTGTTCTCTTTGCTTACGCTAAGCGACCATATAATGTGGAATACGCCACGACCGCAATTGTCGTAACCGTGTTTTTATTTTAGAGAGCTTTCTGCACTCGACTCTGGCTTGCTCTCTGAATTGTGTGAATACAAATGACTGGTCTCGGTGGTAGGAGTCGAACCTACAGCTTCAAGCTCCCAAAGCTCGCGGCTTACCATCAAGCCTTCACCGAGTTATGGTACGACACCGTCTCATCTTTTTCTTATTTTTCTACGAGAACAAATGTGCCGCTGGGATAACTCGTATATTCTAATAAGGTTTTCTTGGCATTTCGGCGCGATTACCTTAAACACTCCGATAGCTTCGACCGCAGTTAGACCTGCGTATAGGTCGTGGTATAAGAATTAGTTTAGCTGTCTCCGTTTGGTTTATCTAACAGCATATAGCCCAGGCTCACGGAATAAACTAATTCAAATTGGTGGAGCCCCAGGGAATCGAACCCCAACCTTCGGTTCTTCAGACCGACGCGCCGACCACTTACGCCAGAGCTCCATATAAAAATAGGATAGAGGGACTCGAACCCTCAACTACTGGTCCTGGTTTTGTTAATAGTGCACTCCCAACTCTACCAATTGAGTTATATCCTACTTATTTACTATTTCTTTGTTGCCAAGACAAACTACCTTCTCTTGGAAAATTATAATGTTTACCTACAATAGCAGTAAACTTTTCAACAGGATTACGACTTAAAAGTTTTTGATAAAAGTAAAAATCTTCACCGTATTTCATTCCTTCATCATTTCTAAGTCCTTCAATAAATTTAGTTCTCATTAGTTTTACACTGCCACACAAACTACTTTTTGTAGCTGGTGTAACTCTCCAAATATCTCCACAGTTTATTTCTAAATCAAAATAAACTAAATCTTCTCCTGTTGCTTGTTCAATAACTTTATTAAAATCTTCTGTCAAATAATCATCAGAACCTAATAAAACAGTATATTCTCCTTTTGCTTTTTCTAAACCTTCATTAACAGTAGCTGAGACACCTTTATTTTCTTTTCTGTTAATAAAAACTTTTTGATTTTTTATATTCTCATCTACTAACCACTCTTTTACTTTTTCTTCTGTTTTATCAACAGAACCATCATTAACTACTATTACTTCTATATCTTCTCTATTTGGTACACTGTAAAGTGCGCGAGAAATTAGTTCTTCTTGATTGTATACTGGAATAATCACTGTTAATTTTATATCATTCATCTTCTTACCTCATTTCATTTTATAAGTTTTGTACCATTCATAATAGTCAACTTCTCTTGGTTCTTGCCACCATCTAGGTTGCTCCCACCATTTTTTGAAACCTTGCCAAGTTTCAATATGATAATAGTCACAAATATCATAACTATTGTAAAGTTTTCTATAATTTTTACCATTTCCAATTTCGCCTTTATAATGACGAACTCTTTTATTGGCTTGTTTCTTACCCCATTTGCAACTTTTTTCACATTTGCAATGAGGGATATGTTTAAAACTTCTACTCATTTTATTACCTCCTTTTGGAGTTTTACTCCATTAGAAGATAACCATTCTATTCTTTACCATAATCGAACATCTCCTTTATTTTATTTTTATCTGTAACATTTTCATAATCAACATTAATTTCTTTTACAGATGCTTCAGCCGCCTTTTCCAAAGCTTCAATTAGTTTATCAGCCTCTTCTTCTGTGTCAATATAAACTGGGTCTATCCATTTAGCCTTATCTTCCTTTGATAATTCTAACCCACATTTAACTAAGTCACAAAGTAACTGTTCTTTTGTTTGACTTTTAACTAACTTATCTAATTCTTCTTCAAATTCTTTTTCTGGTAAATCAAATAAATTCATAACAATCTTTCCTTTTTAAAATAGAGCGAACCACTTATTTTGGTGAGCGCCGTCCGTCGAGCCCTCAGATAAGAATTTATTACCACATACGGTTTGGTACTAACCTGCTATTGTCCCCATTGAGAGCGCAAATTTTGGGTTATTTATGGATTACGGTAAACCCTCTCTCCAGAGCCTTCTTATCTCACCGTCTTTTGAGTACCTTTGCTTGCTAGCTTACTCCATTTCCTAACCATTACTATTAGGCTCGGCTGCTAGATACCATTTTATATAAAGCCATGCTTCCGACCTTATTTTTTTATAAATTTCCAATAATAACCATAAGCAGATTTTAATCTTCCTGTTGCAGCATCTCGTATTGGAGTTCTTGGTGTTTTTACTTCTCTAAAACTTTTTACAAAATTTTCTGCATCTGTCATTCTTTCAAAGTAATATTTTTCTCCTGTAATTTTATTTATTGCTTCTAAAGGATAAGATTTCGCTCTATTATTATTTAAACGAATACCTTCACTTACGTTATAAGAAGGAGTACACCATTCTAGATTTTCTACCCTATTGTCTGTCATATCCATATTTATGTGATTAATATAAATTTTTTCTTCTGGATTGTCATTAGGTATAAAAGTTAGGGCGACTAATCTGTGAACTCTCTCTTGTTTTATTTTACCATCTGGAAGTACTAACGCTACTCTTAAATGACCTCTATGATGTTTCGTTTGAGTCAACATTAAATTTCCTTTTCTTACTCTGCCAAAATTACTCACTTCATAATTATATTTATAACCCTCTAATTTCTTCCAAACTTCTTCCATTTTTATCTCCTTTATGGTGGCGATGGTTAGATTTGAACTAACGAATACACGGATATGAGCCGTGCCCTGTAACCACTGAGGCACATCGCCATATAGAGTGCAGTTTTAATATGGACTGCTACCATCTCTATCTCCCCTGATGTCGTATAGAGTGACCACCTAGCATAGAAGGATACTAGGAATTACTGGCGCCAGCTTAGCGAATCGAACACTATCCTATGGCTTTGGAGGCCACTTGGTCACCATGACCTAGCTGACATATAGGACAAACTTGATTGAAACAACCAAGTTTGTCTGCATCTACGAAAGAAGGGTTTGACTTTAACGGGTCAAACATCCGGCATTTACAGCTTTCGCTACCTACAATATGCTATTAGCACCTTTTGTTTTACGAGTTGGGTTCACTCGATAAATTAATTAACTTTTACCCAATTACATCCAAATGCGCGTTTTCCAGTGTTTATAGCATTAGCGATTAACATTTGAACTTTCCAGTTATCCATTTTAGTGTCAATAGAAAGTGAAGCATCTTTTATAGAATTATAAGAAGTTACTAATTCACTATTTGCCTCCCTATCCCTAATTACTTTCTTAATTTTCACTTTATTCATAAGAAAACCACCTTTCTCTATAATTTTAAATGGAGCAGGTAGTGGGAATTGAACCCACATCGACTGCTTGGAAGGCAGTAATAATAACCATTATACCATACCTGCATATTAATCTGCATTTTATTATCCGAGATGCAGAACTCGATAATGTAAATGACAATAATTTTACATATCTCAGTTTAGTTTGTACCTCGTTACTCTTTAGAAACAACACCTATTGGTGTAAGGGACTCCAGAATACCCCTAACTAACAGTTCAACTCTGAAAGATAACCATCATCTTCTCCATCTCGGGAATATTTTACTGTTAGCGCCTAAGCCACAACTTTCAACCCAACCCCAACGCGTCTTGCAATTAGCAAGTTTGCCAGAGCGTTCGCTTAGCTTTCTTTTCTCACGACTAAACTTATCTTGAAACCAAGTCTCTAATATATTTCCACCGAATTTCACTTGGAGACACTTCCATCTCCTTTGACCTGTGCCTTACGCCGTTGATAGCGCATTCAGCCATAACAATTATTGTTTTTGTACTTTTTAGAGCTACCCGACTTCACCACGAGGAGGTAAGTACAATGAAGTCATATAGTTCGGTAGGACGGCGTACCCTACATCTCTTTAAAGACCCAATAGCATCAAACTACCAGATGTGACACGTGCATTTCTGCCGCCTCAGCCGGAATTGAACCAACCTACATATTTTTTCTAAGTCATTGGGTGTGATAGCTGCCACTTTCTATCCTCGAACTTTTATATGCATTACACAGAGAAATAACAAATTGAATTATCAGGATATTCCTTCCTTAATTCAGCTACTCTTTCTTTGGCGGCTGGAAGACTTTCTGCAAATTCTGTATGTATTACTTTATAAGGAATATCAGAGTTCATTCTCCCGCCTTCTTCTACCAATATTTTTTGTCTTATTTTCTTTTCTACTTTTTTAACTGTATTATCATTCTTCTTAATTGCCATTATTATTCCACCTTTCTTTATTCTGGTATTTTTATTTTCTTTATTACTTCAACTTTTGCTATAAATTCTCCTAAATGAAAAGTAATTTTTCCATTATTTATAGTGCTTTTATTTTTTAAATTATTTCTTATATTATTTATAATTTGATTTTTCACATTATCTGTTGTCATTTTTCCATTATCTTCTAACATTCTTGTAGTTTGTGTAAATTTAACTTCATAAATTTTACCATTAACTATAATTAAATTATAAATTCCATTACCTGTCATAGAGTATTTTCTTTTATATGTGTTAGGAAAATTCTTTTTTAAAAATTCTCCAAATTTATAACCATATTCCCAAAAATATTCTACCATAACAATCACTTTCCTTTCTTTTAATTATAATATAATTATATCATAATTTCAAAAGGAAGTCAAATTAGCAACTCTTAATCATTCTATATACTTTTTCTAATTCTTCATTAGATAAGCTATTTAATAATTTTTCATAATTATCATCCGTTTTTAATGCTTTTAATTCGTTCAATAGAGTAGCTTTTCTTGCTGATTTTACGAAGTTTTTCATTTCTAATCTTCTTTCATATTCAGCTTTCTTTTTCTCCATTAACTCTTTTTCAGTAATTATTACTTTTGCAATAGTAGATAAAGTGCTTTCATCTCTATCAAAATCAAAAGCATTAACCTCTACTACTTTTGCTACTGCATAACCATTTATTGTATTAACAACTACAATATCACCTACTGCGGCGTCCTCATAATCTTGATAAGCATAATTCTTTCCTTCATATTTATTTGAATAACAATTTTTAAATTGAACTTTAACCATTTTTATTCTCCTTTCTTTAATAACTTTTCAAAAATTTTTTGATTTTGTTCTATAACTGTGCAAATTTCGTCTAATTCTTTTAGCCAACCTATACCTATGTTATTCCTTAATAGTTCAGCATAAACTTCTGCTAAAATTACATCACGAAGCTCATTATTTTGGTCATAAACTTGATGATAACTAATAATAATTGGAATTTCCATTTCAAAAACAAACATTAAAACTCCTTTATCATCAAAGCTCATTCTTAAAACTCTTTCATAGTCAGTTTTTATAATATCATTTAAAATATAAGAAATTAGTTCTTCTAATGAATTAAATTTCATTTTTCAACTCCTTTCTAAAAAGTAACTTCTTTCAAATATTTTCCACACTGTTTTAAAAATTTACTTACAAAGCAATGAAAACTTTGTTTATCTCCCTTTAAAACAATTTTACAAGTGAAAAAATCTGATAAGTTAATTTTTATTATTTGTAAATTATAATAATTAGCAATATCAATAGCTGACCTTATTATTGCGTCATCTCTTATTGTTTCACACTGATTTTTATCTGTATGATAAACTTCTTTTTCAAATTTAATTTTTCGTTTATTAAACATATAAATCATTTCCTTTCGTATGGTGGGCATACCAGGACTCGAACCTGAAGCTAAGGTTTAGAAGACCCTTGTTTTGTCCAGTTAAACTATACGCCCATTATTCTATCTAATTCTCCATTGTAAACCACATTTACTGCAAGTATATAAATAATATTCCTCGTATGAAAAACCCAGTATTCCTTTTGTTTCAGATACTACAACAGGAATATTAAGTTCATACCCACAATTAGGACAAACATTATCATCATTTACTCTATTTACTTTAAATCCCAAAATTTCTTTCATTTAACACCTCTTTATAGGATATTCTAATTCTTCTATTGGATAATTATTGTCTTTAAACCATTTATGAATTATTTCTCTTTCACTACATTTATTATTAGGAGTTTCATATACTATTAAAACCATAATAGGTTCTTCTTTTAAATTTTCATTCTTTTTTATTTTCTCTGCCAATATTTCAAATCGTTTTAAAACTTCTTGAAAATTTAATTGAGAAAGCTGTTTATAATAGTTTTTTAAAAATAAACATTCGTTAGGATTTTTAATATCACAATTTTCTAATCCTCTACATTCTCCATTACATTCATTATTTGGAACGAATGGTTCAGCGCGAAGACCATTAAGAACTCCATTCTTATCTTTAAAATGATAATTTTTATTTTTAAATTGATGAAACCATTTTGGGTCAAACATTGCTGTACTAAGAGGTATCATATAGGGTTTAAAAAAACGAATTTGATAAAAGTAAGATGTATAAATTTTCATTTTTAATCTACCTTTCTTTTTAATGGTAGGGATGGCTGGACTCGAACCAGCGACTTCTATCTTATCAGGATAGCACTCTGACCTACTGAGTTACACCCCTATATTTTTATTTTCTATAATAATTATACACCAATTTTTACCAAAAATCAAATTTTAGTTAAAGAAAGGCGCGAAAACTATAATGTTAACGCGCCAGTTGTTTATTTTACTACATCATTTACTGCATTTTGTGTTTTATCTATTGGATGTTCAATTGTTTGTTCAATACCATTGACATAGCTTTGGTCTTTGTCATTTTTCATATTACTAATCCAAGTATAACCTATTCCTAAAACTATAAAAATTACAGCTATAAGAATTAACCAATGATACCAATGCCAATGATGGTCGTCATAACATTCCATACGGCAAAACTCCTTTTATATATATTAAATCAAAAAGGATAAAATCCAATTTGATTTTTAAACGCGAACAATATCGTAAATTTTATCATTAAGAACTTTTAACATAACATCGTAAGGGTTTTCATCAATAGCCATTAAAACATTTTTAAAAGTTGAAACTGATTGTCCACTTACCATAGCTACATTTTTATTTTCACTAATGGCGTGATATGTATCTTGTCTACTATCCACGTTCCAATATATAATTTTTGGAATTATATAACCATTTTGTTGGAATTTATAAGCAATTTCATCCATTAGTTTATTTTGTTTAGCAATTTCTTTTTCTTTGTCATAATTCCAACAATAATTTCCAGTGGCATTATCAAATTCCATATCTGAAATTATAATAATTGCTTTTGGTAAATCTTCTTGTGATAGGTCATTATCTATTGCCGTTTTTAATACTAAATCAAAAGCTGCCTCAATATTAGTGTTTTGACAAATATCTGGAATACATCTTACTTTTTCTTTTAAGTTACTTCCTTTTAAATCTATAAAAGAAGGTTTTGATGAAAAAGTTAAGAATTTATTATGCCAAGGACCTTTATTTCTTTCTGCAAAATATAAAGAAAGTCCAATAGAAGTACAAATAGGTCTACCTTCCATAGAAGCTGAAGTATCAGCCATTACAAGTACGTTATTTTCTCCTTCTATATAGTTAGGTAAAGCTTTCCATTGTTCTTCAAGAACTTCATCCCATTTAGTAAGACTATATAGTCTATTACGCCAGTCAGACTCGTCTAATCCAGCGGCTTCCATTATATCATAAGGATATAAAGTTTTTGAATTAATTTTCTCTTCACCTTTTTTAACTTTTTCTATATATTGCTTAAATTCAATTAAATTATGTTCCTTAAAAGCATTTCTATATTTCTTCATTGCTAATGAAGGAACTTCTCTATAAACAATTTTATCCCATTCATCTTTACTCATATTTCTTTCAACAATATTAAGTTGTTTTCTTAAAGCTGAAAGCATTTGTCTATATTCTTTATAAGATAAATGTAGTTTTTTAGCAGTTAATTTTCCTAGCTTAGCGCTTTCTATTGAAACTCCTGATGTTGATTTTAACCATTTTGCTAAAAGACTAATTGGTTTTCCTCTTTGTAATCTAATCATATCTGTACTTAACTGTTCATTAATTAGTTCAAACGTATCGTCTTCTAATGGAGTTCCAAGAAATTCATATAAATCATCCCATCTACCAAAGATAGGAATTAAAGCAACATTCTTTCTCATTACTTCTGTATGATAATTTGCTAAATATTTAATTAGAATACGAAAAGTTCTTCTTTCTCCTAGTCCACCTCTAATATTTCTTGCATAGAACAACATTTTCATAGCTAACAAATTATCTTCTGCAAAAGCTTTTGTAAATTTGTCTATAATTTCTTGTGAAGGTCTTGTTCTTAAAGCTCCAATTACTGCAAACATATCTAAAAGCGCAGAATTAGTTGTTTTATATGCTAATGCTCCATTTTCTGTTACTGTTTCGTTAGTTTCTTTCATTATACTTTCTACAAATTTACTCATTTTAACCTCCATTTTTACTAAAATAAAACAAGGCACTTTATATGCATACTTGGCCGATGGGCCAAATTCTGGAGTTGAACCAGAGATAACCGACTTTTTGTTTAAATTGCTGTATGTGCCTTTATCAAAAACTAGGGACTGATATCGATTTTTCAGATTTTAAATCAGAATTTAATATAAAATTAATGCTGTCTGTCCCTACTATAAATTAAATTAAACAACTTTATAAGCGAATAGATTTTGGCTTTTCAACTGGGGTCGCCTCACTATTCCCAACTTATAAAGCAACTGTAAACAATGTTTCCATTTGTAATAATTTACAATTAAAAACTTGCACCTAATATCTTTTTAAAAATTGTTGTTTTTAAAAAAATTCTACTGGTTAGATTGCTGTATGACCCCTTTATTTTTGTTAATTTAATTATAACAAAAATTCTAATTAAAATCAAATATTTAGTAAACAATTATTTCTGAATTGAAATATCTTTCAAATAATTGAAGCATATTTTTTCTTGCAACTGGATTCATAGTATGAATATAAATATAAGGTATTTGTATATTATTTTCAACCATATATTTTGCTATATCATATCCTTCTTTTTCTTCACCCAAATCATTGTCTAAGTCAATTACGTCATATCCATTATTTAAAAGCTCAATAGCTTCTTTATATGTTCTTACAACTGTTATCACATTGTCCATTCCTTCTTGATGCCATCTTTCAGGATAACGAATGTCATCTATATATAAAATTCTCATACTAATCACTTCTTTCTTATTTATTTTCTATAATAATTATAACAAAATTTCAAAGAAAAATCAAATTTTTATTGGAGCACTCGGTAGGATTTGAACCTACGATACTGGATTTGCAGTCCAGCGCCTTAACCAACTTGGCCACGAGTGCATAGTTGGCGCGCTTACTAGGATTTGAACCCAGAGTTACTCGGTCCGTAGCCGAGCGTTTTCTCCAATTAAACTATAAGCGCATGGGGTAGGCAGTGAGACTTGAACTCACGACCTCCAGTGCCACAAACTGGCGTTCTGCCAGCTGAACTATGCCTACCATATTAGTACCATAGACAATCCCAATATTCTGCTAATAAATGTCTTGCTCTGTCTATTTTAAATTCGTCTATTCCTTCTTGTCCTTCTGTTAAACCGACAATCGCAATTTTAAAGCCTTCGATAATTTGGTCTAAAATTTCTAACCATAATTTTTGAGGCATTTTTTCTTGTTCTTCTGATTTTTCACTGCTAAAGTTGGCGCAAAGTCGACCAGGAGTTACAAGTTCTGCTATATGCTCTCTATAATAACACAATTTACTATACACAAATAAGTTTAATGTATAGTCTAAATTAAAGAATTCATAAGAACAAAAACCTTGCTCATCTTCTTGATTTCTACAATCAGCGCCAGGCAGACCTTCAGTTTTTTCATTTACTTCTTCTGGATTATAGTAGCCTGGCATATCCATTTGAGTTAATCCTAATTCTTCTAAATATTTATTTATCTTCATCTTTCTTTCTCCATAATTCCCAAAAGTCAGATTTTATAATAAAGTCATTCATTTCTTCCCATAATCTGCTCATAAAAAATGGTGATTCTCCCCTTAACCATTCACGAATTACTCTATTTCTTTCAGGTTCTAAATTGTCTACTAGCTGATATAGATAATAGTGCATATCATCTAATTTAGCTTTTTGGTATTGTCTTAACTCAAATCTACCATTAAAAACATCCTTTTTTAATTCCTTATTAAATTCTCTAACTTTTTTATTTATTTTTTTATCTACCTTTGATTTTGACATAATAAACACCAGCCTTTCTAATAACTTCCAAACCATTCATCTATTGTTTTTTCGCAAAATCCCATAGCTGCTGCGAACTCTTTACAATAGGTGTAATAAGTTTCTATATCCATTATTTGTCCATCTTCTAATTCGCCATACCAAACTTTTTCCATTTTACAACTTTCATTATAACTATTTAGTCTAGTATTATCAATTAATTCAAATTTCATTATATTCTTTCTTGGCATAATTATCATTTCCTTTCTTTTTAAAAATTGGCGCCTGCAGAAGGACTCGAACCTTCGCGCCGATTTCTCGACCTAACAGTTTAGCAAACTGTCCCCTTCACCAACTTGGGTATACAGGCGTATTAGTATTTTCCTTCTTTTTTCATCTGTTCTACCATTTCTTGTAATTCTTCTTGTGTATAATTATATTCTTTTAATTCAATGTGGTTATGAGTATCCCTACATTTATAACAATAAAACTTTTTATAATGACCTGCCTTCTTTTGTTTTGCAGTTTTTCTAAAAATAGAATGAATTTCACCACATCTTGGACAATATAATCTTGTAGGAGTCGTACTTTGTCTCATTAAAAACGACCTCCTTTTACTGAACTTAACATAATAATCAACTTCTTTCCTTTTTTATTCTTCTATAATAATTATAACACAATTTTAAAACAAAATCAAATTTAAAAAAAAATCAAGGCACAAAAACGAATTACCAATTCGGCGCTCGTGTGGTCGAGCAAAGTAAATGCTGTGTGTGCCTTTTCTTTGGTGGAGTAGAGGAGAATTGAACTCCTGTCCCATAATTTTCAATAAAAATTTTCTACAAGTTTAGTTTATTTTAAAAATAATAAGTTAAATAATAGTAAAACAAACAAAACTTTATTTAACTGGTTGTTCCGAAAAAACAATTTTACAACCATCAAATTGTTTATCTATATAATTACATCTTTCAAAAGAAAGGAGGTGAATCACATGAAAACTACATAAGCTTATTCATCTAAGCAGCGATTAATAACTTTTCTTGCCTTGCTCTTATTCTTTTCCAGACTTTTTAAGTGTCCTGTCTGACCACTACTTGCTTATTTTTATATTCAATTATAGTCGAAACCATTACTACCCCATATAGGAAAGGAATATTTCTATTCCTTATTTTTATTTTTGTTTTGTCTTCTCTCTGCTTTCTCAGCTTTTAAACGGTCTTTCTCTGCTTTTTCAGCACTTCTTTGTGCGGCTGCCTCTAGCTTTGTTAAATATTCTTGTCTAATTTCCTCTACATCAAATTTTTCTGGATTGTGTAAAGTTATATTAACAGTAGCATAATAATTAACTCCATCAATTGGAATTGTAACTAAGCGACCTTTTACAACTGGTTCATGTTGATATTTTTCATTATTTAAACCATTTTCAACAGCTTTGTATAGATTAGCTCTAACTTCACTTTCTTGTTGTTTACCTAACTTTTTACTCATTTTATTTCTCCTTTCATTTTATATTTTAATTATATCAAAAATTTTTATTATTTTCAAGAATTTATTAGTTTCATTTTATAGTCCAATCTATTTCTTCTTTCGTTTCTTTATCTTTATAAATTTCTTCAATTTCTTCCAAAGTAACTGGCTCATAATTAACACATTCTACACTAACACAATACATATTTTTATGAGGTACATATTTATTATGAATATGTCCATAAATCATTTTCGCTCCGTAATACATACCTGCATAATCAATTATAGGATAATGACTTAAAATTATTTGTTGTTTATCTTCTGTAATTTGTAAATAATCACAAATTTTTTCAAAACACTCATCAAAATCGCGCTGTCCAACAAATCTATCGTGATTGCCCTTTATTAGAATTTTCTTTCCTTTTAATTGTTTTAATATAGAAATTGTATTTTCTTTTGAACCTTTAAAAGAAATATCACCTAATATATATACTGTATCATCATCTGTCACTTTCTTATTCCAATTTTCAATTAACTTCTTATTCATTTCTTCTACATTATCAAAAGGTCTATTACACATCTTTATAATTTTTTCATGAAAGAAATGTGTATCTGCAATAAAATAATTTTTCCCCATTTTAATCACTCTTTTCTATTTTAAAAATTCTTCAAACCATTCTACAATGGCAAATTTAAATTTAATAGGCTCTTCTTTTTGTATATAGAAATAATCTTCATCAAGAGAAGAAATTTCCGCTCTTTGTGTATTATCTTCTTCAAATCCTACAAAAGATAGTGGTGGATATAGTACTCCCCACCAACATTCTACTGTTTTTTGAGAATTATAATACCATACTCCAAAAATAATAATACACAAACCTAAAATTCCTATTAAAATTTTCTTACCCATAAAATCCTCCTTTTACTCACAAAAGATTTTATAGTTCGATTTCTCCTTCATCTATTAACTCATCAATAAGTTGTTGTAATTTTTGTTTTTCTTTACTGCGATTAAATCTTTGCTTTTTCTCTCTTTCTTGTTTTTGCTTTTGCAGTTCTTCGTATTGTTCTTTTGTTGTATCATATGCTTTTATTATAATACAATCTTCTCTCTTAGTCAAATCTGGAAAAGTTAGCTGTCCACTATTTTCAATTTCTCCACTACCCTTCATAATTAAAAAATTAGCTTTCCACTCTCTAATAGCGTCATTAACTTTTTCTTCTTCTTCACGAGGAAGAGTATGTAACCATTCGTGATTTTCTAAAGCTACATTCGCGCCATTTTCTACGGTAGCTTTTCCTCCCTCTGACTGATGGCGCAAATGGTGATAAGTAATCATATGAGCATCTTTTTTATAGCCTGTTATTTTTCTAATTCCTGCGCGTTCAACAAAACAGCCATCTCCATAAATTCTTTTTAAAGCTTTTCTAGCTTTAGAATTTTTCTTACTCATATTTATTCTCCTTTCTAATAAATTGGGTGTTCTTTACATAATTGTCTTACTGCAATTTTTAACTCATCATCTGTGAACTTTGTATCTTTACCAAATTTTAATCCTTCTGCAATTAAAACAGCTACTGTTGCAATATCATCTTCTGTAAATCCTCTAGTAGTAACTGCGGCAGTTCCTAATCTTATACCACTTGTTATCATTGGTTTTTCTGTATCTTTTGGTACTGCATTTTTATTAACAGTAATTCCCAATTCTTCTAATCTTTGTTGTGCTTCTAATCCTGTAATTCCTTTATTTCTTAAATCAATAAGAATTAAATGATTGTCTGTTCCACCTGACACTAAATTAAATCCACAAGCTACTAAACCTTCTGCCAATACTTTACAATTTTCTACAATTTGTCTTTGATATAATTTGAATTCTGGTTGTAATGCTTCTTCAAAACAAACTGCTTTTGCAGCTATTATGTGTTCTAATGGTCCACCTTGAGTACCTGGAAATACCGCACTATTTAATTTTTTTCCTAGTTCAGATTTTGCTAATATAATTCCTCCTCTTGGACCTCTTAATGTTTTATGAGTTGTTGAAGTAACAATATCTGCGTAAGGTATTGGACTTGGATGTAAACCAGCGGCAACTAGACCAGCTATATGAGCCATATCCACCATAAAATAGCATTTGTGTTTTTCTATATATTTTATATCTTCATCTGAAAGTACTTTTGGTTTAGTAGAAATTCCAATACTTTCATTATATGCGTCTACACTTTCTCTTATTGTTTTAAAATCAATTGTTCTTGGATATGCGCTTGCACCAGCTAAAACTAGTCTAGGTTTATATTCAAAAATCAATTGACGTAATTCATTATAGTTAATACGACCATCTTCCTTAACTCCATAAGGAACAAAGTTATATAACTTACCACTTTGATTTACAGGAGAACCATGTGTTAAATGTCCACCATTTTCCAAACTCATTCCTATAACTGTATCACCAGGTTGTAGAATAGCTTGATATGCTGCCATATTAGCTTGCGCGCCGCTATGTGGTTGAACATTTGCATATTCAGCTCCAAAAAGTTTCTTTACTCTATCTATTGCTAATTGTTCTATTGCATCAACATTTTCGCATCCGCCATAATATCTTTTTTTAGGATAACCTTCTGCATATTTATTTGTTAAAACAGTTCCCATTGCTTCCATTACTTCTTTACTTGTAAAATTTTCTGAAGCAATTAATTCTATTGTGTTCTCTTGTCTTTCTTTTTCTTTTTGTATATAAGCCCAAATTAAAGGGTCTTTCTCTTTTAAACTCATATATTATTCCTCCACTTGTTTATTTAATTGTTTTATTTGATAGTAAACTTCTGAAATACATTCTTTGCAATTTTCTATTGTATTTCTTTTTTCACAAAAAGTTTTTAAACATTTTCTACAACATTCTGTCATTTTAAACCTCTCTTACTAAATAAGTTATATTTGGTTGTTTATTCTTTTGTGTTAAATTACTTGTTAAATTTATAGTGCCAATTAGTATTAAAGTTAAACCAGCTAGAAATAGTAAGGCAGCTATAATGCGAAGAAAAATATCTTTCATAAACAATCCTCCTTAAAAACTATTTTAATTATATAATATTTTTGAACAAAAATCAACTTCTGCGCAATTAAAATTTTATATTAAAAATTTGACTAAAAATTTAAAATATGATATTTCACGTGCGCATACGCGCGTTATTTATAAAGGAAGATTTTTTAGTTGGCGCGAAGCTCATTCTCAAAAACTTGAAAAATTTTTGTTTTTGTGTTATACTAAAAATAGTTTATTATATAGGAGGTATTATGTCAGAGGAAACAAAGTTAATGTTAGGATTAGCTGGAATAATATTTTTACCTTTTATACTAATGTTATTTAATTTTATTTGGAATAAAGTAGAAGACTTTATAGAGAAAAGGAGGAAAAAGAAATGACAATAGAAGAACAATTAAATTTAATGCCAATAGAAGAAGAAATTCAATATATGATATTGTTTATAAAAAGATATTGTAATTTATGGAATATAAAAAATTTAACTTTAGTTAATAAGAATACAATAGAAGATAAAGCATTTTTAGCAATTTATAAAAATAATAAACATAATTTATATAAATTAAATATTGTTAATAATATAAAAGATGTAATTTTAAACAGAGGAGAAACAATTATTATAAATACTGATACAAAATTATTAAGAGAAACTCAAACAAATTTTATAAAAACAAATTATACATTAAATTTATTTTTAGACTATACACCAGAATATTTAATGGAAATTTTAAAATTTTATAAAGTTGATTTTAGTAATGCAAATCCAACTCCTTATGGAATGGAAGAAGAATTATTACCTATTTTTAATAAATATATAAATAATGAATTAGACGTCTTTGATTTAGATAATGAATCAAGAAAGAAACTAATTGAATTCTTAAAGATAAAAAACAAAAGAACAAATATAAGTTTTATAAATTCTTCTTCAAAAATATTGATAAATGAGGAATAATAAAAATTTAGTCGCTGATAAGCTGAATTACATATAAAAAAGAAGTAATCGGCTGGAGGTGATTTTTTGAAATGGGGTTCTTAGAAATAGCCAAAACGATTGCAGATATAGGTTTCTTGGTTATATTAGCGGCCGCAGTAATTTATCTTTTAGTTAAATATTTTTCTGCTATGATAGATATGAAAGTTAAAAAAGGTAAATTACCAGAAGAGGCTGAACATATACAATACGATTCTGTTTCGGCTTTAAAAGAGCTACATCCTTATTTTAATAAAATTGACAGTATTTTGGAAGTAAAACTACCAATTACAAAAATTGGTGGACCAGTAAGAACAGAAATCTTTAAAGACACTTTACAAATCTTTTATGAAGAGAGTAAACAAATTACTTATGCCTTACTAGACAAAAACATTACAAAAAATAACTTCTTATCTGAAAATGTAAAAGCTCTAAACGACGTAGTAAAAAAATCTACTGAAAAAATGAGAGAACAACAGATTCCTGAAATTGTAATAGAAAAATTTTGGGAGTGGAATTATAAAAGACACGATTATATAGCAGGTACTTTAAGTGATATCAACTCAAGTACAGTTTTCGATAGTGTCATAGAAAAAGAATATGCCGCTTTAAACTTATTCCAAAATACATCATATTTTGTTTTAATGGATGCTGAAAGAACTTTAAAAACTCTTAACGGAGACTTAACAGGGACGACATACAAAGGAAAGATAATAGAGAGCCTTCATTACGAGGAGGAAGAAAATGATAGAGTTAAATAATAAAATAATAGAAATACCACCAAAACTAAAATATTTGATGGCGGGTGAAGAAAGAGAAATTATTATAAAAGTTTCAAAAACTTTATTCACAACTGAAAAAGAAAATAGTAATTTTATTTTAATTGTTAAAAATAATGATGGAGAAGCCGAAGAAATAATTTTAGATTATTTGGGTGAAGATGATTTAAATTTTTATTATAAATGGAATTTAAATAAAGAAAAAACTATTGAAGGAAAATTATTTTTACAATTTAAAATTATAAGAACATTAGAAGAAACTGAAGATAAGGAAGACGAAATAGACCCTGATTTTTTAGTTCCTTATGGAGATGATACTAATGGAATGTGGTATTCTACTGTTAATTTTATTGAAATAGATAAATCTTTACAATAATTTTATAAATACAATAGTTGGCTTATTTAATCGTAAACAGACTGGAGGTAAAAATGGAAAAAGATGCGTATCCCGTCAATAAGATAGTATGGAATATAATATCTATAATTTTATTGATTGGTTTTATTATAATTTTATTTTATATTTTTTACAAACCTTATTATAAATTTAGTATAAATGATAATTTTATTGGTTATTATAAAGATTATAGTGATTTTGAAAACTTATATAATTCAATAGAAAAAGAATACGAAGAAGACGGTGTAAAAGTAACAAAATATTTACCAAACAATCCTTTAACTGAAAAAACTTATGTTAAAGAAAGTTTTGTTGAAAAATTTGATAATAAAAAACTAATTGAAGAACAATTTAAAAAGGATTATACTATTTATCAAATTTTAGTAAATAATGAAGCTCAATTTTATACAAAAACAAAAGAAGAAGCTGATACATTAGTTTCAGAGTTAAAGAATGAAGTAAAAGAGTCAACTAATATAAAAGTAGAACCATTAATAGTTCAAGATTTATCTTTATTAAATACAAAAGAAGAAATTGAGGAAACAAAAAAAACTACAATAGAAAAAAATAAAAAAGTAACTTCAAGAAGTAATACATCAAGAAGAACTAATCCTACATACATTTGGCCAACTATTTCAAAAACGATTACTTCTAAATTCGGTAGTAGGTCAAGTGATTATCACACTGGATTAGATATTGCAGTTAATTCTAATTCTCCTGTTTATGCTGTAAAAGAAGGAACTGTCTTAATGTCTTGTTGGAACGGAAACTATGGATATCAAGTAAAAATAAAACATTCTAATGGAGTTATTACAACTTATGCACATAATAGCAAATTATTAGTTAAAAAAGGACAAAATGTTGTGCAAGGTCAAATAATAGCGCGCTCAGGTTCAACAGGAAATTCAACAGGACCACATTTGCATATAGAGTTTATAATTAATGGGCAATTTGTTAATCCTCAAAAATATATATAAAGGAGATTTTTCTATGTTCTTTAAAAAACTTTTTATTAAAAAGAAAATATTGTTAGCAAAAGAGAACGAAGAAAAAACTGAAGAACAATTATTGCAAGAATTTAGGACAGAAGTTATGAAAGAATTAGGAGTTAAAAATAACGAAGAAGAAGAAAAGTAAGGCTTTTCTTCTTTTATTTTGCAAAAAAGGAGGAGAGATATGTCTTACGCAAGAACAATAAAATTCATTACTACTGCCGCAGAGGAAGAGATATTAGATATCCCAGAAGTAAAAGAAGCTATAAAAGATATGACTAATTGTAGAACAGAAGAAGATTTTCAAAGAGCTAAACAAAATGGAATTCTAATGAGTGTAGATATTTTTGCAAAGAATACTAGAGTAAAAATAAATGATGGCATTTATAATGATTTAATTGAAAATGCTGTTTATAGTACTGACAATATTACTAGAATTTACTCTATAAAATTAGAAGCCGAATCTGTCTCTGGTACAATAGTAATGAGAATGAGAGGTGAGCAATAGTGGATAGTGAAATGAATTATGCTAAAATAGTAGCTATTGCTAAAAAATTAATTTTAGAATACGGCGGAGGTTCTGGAGGAGGCGGAGGCGCCGTTCAAGAGGAATTAGATGCACATATTGTTGACAACAAAAGGCATTTAACCTCTGCTGATAGAGAAATACTAATTAAAGCCAACCAATATAAAGGTTATTATGAAGATATAGCTTCAATTCCACAATCTGGAGTAGAAGGAGATTATATTTTAGTTGGTGAAACAAATTCTTTTTGGATTTATGACAAAGAACAAAATTCCTATGTAGATTTAAGTGAACTTATAGCTTATGATGATAGTGAAATTAAAAATGAAATATTAAAATTAAAGCAAGATATTGAAAATTCTTCTATGGAAGCTATTTCAAATACTGAATTAGAAGAAATTTTACAATAAATTTAATTAAATGGAGGGAAACAAGAATGGCAAATCAAAAGAAATTCTTAGACCAAAATGGTGTTTTATACGTTTGGACAAAATTAAAAGCTTTATTGGGAGGAAAAGTAGATAAAGAATTTAAAACTGGTAGTCAATCTCAATATAAAGTTTTATCTGACAATAACTTAACAGATGAATTAGTTACTAAAATTAACAATGCTGGTGATAGTTCTTTCAGTGGTAATTATGGTGATTTAAAAAGTAAACCATCTATCAATGGACATGAATTAGCCAGTGGAGAAAATACTTTAGAAACTTTAGGAATTCAAGCAGCTGGAGATTATGCTACAAAAGCTGAATTAGGAAATAAAGTTAGTAAAGAAGAAGGCAAAGGTTTAAGTACAGAAGATTATACAACTGCTGAAAAAACAAAATTAGGTGGAATTCAAACTGGCGCTCAAGTTAACGTTATTGAAAGTGTAAAAGTTAATGGAGTTGCACAAGGAATTGATGGAAAAGCAGTAGATATTGCCGTACCAACAAAAGTTAGTCAATTAAGTAATGATAGTAAATTCCAAACAGAAACTGAAGTTACAAGTAAGGTAAATAGCGCGGTTGCAGACAAGGTAAATCAAACTCAAATGACAAGCGCAATTTCAGCAGCTACAACTGATATGGCTACAAGAGCTTATGTTACTCAACAACTTGCTAATATAAATAAAAAAGCTGTTGTTACTTCTACTGAAGAAATGACAGACCCAAATACTATTTATTTAATAGCTAATGTTGGAGAACAAGATAATAGCTATGATGAATATATTGTTTATGAAGGAACACCAGAAAAAATTGGTACTACAAAAGTAGACTTAACTAATTATGTTCAAGATAGTGATTTAATTGCTATTACTAATGGTGAAATTGACGAAATCTTTAAAAAATAGAGTAAAGGAGGTGCAAGATGACTAATAAAGAAGAAAAACAAAATAAGAGAATAATTATCTTGTTAGTTGGAGTTTTATTAGTTCTATTTCTAAACTTGGGTTATAATATTTGGCATCTACATAATTATCAAGAACAACGTGCAAGTGGTAATGAGAGATGGAAACAAGTTGAAGAAAGAATACACTTAATCGAAAAGAAAGTAGATGATGCTCTATGATGAAATATTTAGATTTAGATGGAGCTAGATATATTGTAGCAACTATTCAAAATTTACTTGATGGAAAAGTAAGTAAAGATGGCAATAAAGTTTTATCAACAAATGATTATACTACAACTGAAAAGAATAAGTTAGCCGGAATAGCTGCTAGTGCAACAAAAGTTGAAACTTCAACAACGATAGGTAATTTAAAAATTAATGGGGCAGAAAAACAAATTATTCCTTTAATGAGTGCCGCAAGTAGTAGCGCTGCTGGTAAAGCCGGTCTTGTACCTGCTCCAGCACAAAATAAACATACAAGTTTTTTACGTGGAGATGGAACTTGGGTTATACCAACAAACACAACTTATACTAATGCTACAACAAGTAAAGACGGTTTAATGAGTAGTGAAGATAAGACTAAATTAGATGGTATTGCAGCAAATGCAAATAACTATGTTCATCCTTCTACACACGCAGCCTCTATGATTACTCAAGATGCTACACACAGATTTGTAAGTGATACTGAAAAAACAACTTGGAATGGAAAAGCATCAAAATCAGTGGCAACGACTTCTGCTGATGGATTGATGTCTAGTGAAGATAAAACTAAACTTGATGGAATTGCAGAAGGAGCAAACAGATATGTGCATCCAACAACATCAGGAAATAAACATATTCCATCTGGAGGAAGTACAGGACAAGTTTTAAAATGGAGTGCGGATGGAACAGCTGTATGGGGTACAGATAATAATACAACTTATTCAAATATGACAGGAGCATCTAGTTCAGCAGCTGGAAAATCTGGTTTAGTTCCAGCACCAGCAAGTGGTAAACAATCTTCTTTCTTAAGAGGAGATGGTACTTGGGCAATTCCTACAAATACGACTTATAGTGATATGAAAGGAGCTACATCTTCAGTGGCTGGTACACATGGTTTAGTACCCGCACCTGCAGCTGGAGCAAATACAAAATATTTAAGAGGAGATGGAACGTGGCAAACACCACCAAATACAACTTATTCGTTAGCAACATCAAGTTCTAATGGTTTATTAAGTAGTGGAGACTTTACTAAATTAAGTAAGGTAACTGCAACTGAAATGGGATATTTAGATGGTGTAACAAGTTCAATTCAGACTCAAATCAATGCTAAAGCACCAACTTCACACGCAAGTAGTGCTACAACTTATGGAGTTGCTACTTCTTCTAGTTATGGACACGCTAAAGTTATTGATAATTTAACAACAAGTAGTACAAGTAGTGGATATGCTTTACATGCTCATCAAGGTTATTTATTAAATAACAGACTTTCAGACGTTGAAGATATTATTTGTACTAGGTTTACTATTGATGCAACTTCTAATAAATATGATGCAATAATTCAAAATTTAAATATTTCTAATCCAATTATGATTAGAATTAACGGGACATATTATGCCAATGCTAAAGGAAGAGTTATAGCAAATATTAATAGTAATGTAAGTAAAACTTGGAGCTGTTTTGGAACAAGAAATGAAAGCACCGATATGAAGATTTATGCATTACAAAGTTCTTATATTGAAGTAGGAGATATGCAAAAAATAAATACGCCTTCTGCTTTTGAACTTACTATAAATTTATCTAAACATGGATGGCTAAGTTATACTTCTAGCTTTGTAAACTTTATGAGAACAGATACAAGTCTATTTAGATATTATACCGGAGGAGGAGCAACGACAGCAAGTACAACAGGATTTTCTACTTTGAAAGATATTATGATTGGTGTAATTGGAGGATATATTAAAGGTACATTTAATGTTGAAGTTTGGAGTCAAGCTCCAACAAAAACTATTACTGAGTCTCCAAAAACCGCAAGCGTTGCTTTAAATAGTATTGGTGAAACTGAATACAAAAAAATATTTTAAAAGAGAGGCGAAAGCCTCTCTTTTTTTGTTTTATTTGACTTTTTAAAAATTTTATGTTATACTAAAGAAAAAGAATGGAGGTTTTTATAATGCATATTGAACTTTATACAGATGGTGCTTGCAGAGGAAATGGACAAGTTGCAGATGCGCCAAGTGGAATTGGAGTAGTATTGCTAATTCCAGATAAACAACCTATTTATTTAAAAGAAAAATTAAATTTTAATCCTAACACTAATAATAAAGCTGAAATTTTTGCCGTAATTAGAGGTTTAGAATTATTATTTAAGTATTATTCACCTTTTGACAAAAGTGAGTTTGTTAAAGATAAACTAACAATTTATAGCGATAGTGCTTATATGATAAATGGAATTACAAATTGGATAAATGGTTGGCGCGCCAACAATTGGATGAATTCAAAAAAAGAACCTGTAAAAAACAAAGAATTATGGGAATATTTAGATAAAAGAGTTCATTTCTTTGAGCAAGATTTTGATATTGAATTTGTTAAAGTAAAAGGTCATTCAGGTAATAAATGGAATGAAAAATGTGATAGATTAGCTAATGAGGCAATGGAAGGAATTTAGGAGGAATTGATATGGCAGGAAATTTAACTTTACTAATAGGTTTACCAGGAAGTGGAAAAAGTACCTATTTAAAAAAATATGAATATAATAGAATTGTTTGCGGTTTTGGACCACGAATTCTTTCTTCTGATAATTTAAGAAAGTTTCTTTTTAAAGATGAAAATGACCAAACTCATAATGAAAAACTTTTTGATTATATAAAAGAAAGCGCAGTAAAACTTCTTGAAAGAGGATACGATGTAATTATTGATGCAACAAATATCACCCGTAAAAACAGACAATCTATTGTAAATTATGTAGAAAATAAAATAACTGGTTATTTAGATTGGTGTAGTGTAAAATATATCGTATTTGCTACTCCTTATTATCAATGTTTAATAAATAATAGAAAGAGAGAAAGACAAGTACCAGAAGAAGTGATTAAAAGAATGTATAAAAATTTTGAATTTCCTACTTATAATGAAGTTTATAATTGTAATATAAAAATAATTTACCCTTTTAAATTAGATAAAGAATTATATGGACAAGAACATCCATATCAAAAGTTAATGAAAATTAAACACGATACTCCTTATCATAAATATACAATAGGAGAACATATAGAAAAAACTTACGATATTATGAAAATTTTATCTAATGATAAAGTTATGTTAAAGGCAGCAGAATTACACGACATAGGAAAACCTTTCGTTAAAGAATGGAAAGAGGATGGTTCTCGCGCCAGATTTTTAAATCACGCTAATGTTGGTAGTTATGAAGCAATGTTTTATGGAAAAATGGCGAAATTTACAGAAGAAGAAATAATAGAACTTTGTAATTTAATTCAATTCCATATGAGAATTTGGGATTGTAAAGATAATGAAAAAGCTACTAATAAGTTAAGAAATATTATAAGTAGTTCTTTATATTATAAATTGTTAATGTTAAATATAGCAGATAGGGAGGCTCATTAATGAATATTAGTGATTTTAGAGATAATATTATAAATAAAGTAGAAGAAAATAAAAGATTAGAAGAATTTAAAAAATATGTTTTTGAAAATTGTATGAGAGATGAAGAATTAAAAGTTTCAATTGGTTATTTTAAAAAAAATATAAAATTACCTTCTCAAACAGTTAATAAAATTATACAGAAAATTATAGAAGATAATGAAAAGTTAATTGATTTATATTTAAAATATTCTTTTGAAGCAAAGCCACAGAAAAAAGAAAATACTTTTGAGCAAGTAGAGAAGAGTGTGGAAAATGCAAGTAAAGTAATGGCAAAAGCTGGAGAACAATTAAAAAATATGGAAGGAGATTAAAATGGAAAAAACAGTAAGAGAAAATATGTTGGGTGCGGCAGTTTTAGAAAGTGTTAAAGCTGTTCAAGATTTGGGCTATACAGTACTTTATGCAGCAAATTATGGTTCTCACAACTATAATTTAGATATTTATAATGAAGAATACAGTTCAGATATAGATACAAAAGTTATTATTTTACCCACTTTAGAAGAATTAGTTAGAAACTCAAAACCAGTTTCAACAACTATTGAAATTAGTACTGGACAATGTGACATTAAAGATATTCGTGCTTTTATTCAAACGTTGCTAAAAGCTAATATACAGTTTTTAGAAGTTTTAAAAGCTGAAAGTTATTGGATAAATTTTGATTATATTGAAGATTTTAAATGGTTTATTGACAATTTAGATGAATTGATAAAAGGAAATAAACCACAGTTATTAAAATCAATTTATGGTATGAGTTTAGAAAAGAAAAAAGCATTGTGTCATCCTTATCCAACTATAAAATGGAAAATTGATAAATATGGATATGATGGAAAACAATTACATCATATTATGAGATTGAAAAATTTTATAGATAGATATTTTTATGGTTCTGAAAATTTTGAAGAAGCAATTAGATTTAAAAATGATACATTAGAAAAGGAACAGTTAATAGAAGCAAAATTAAATCATTATCCATTGAAGGCGGCGCAAGACTTTGCTGAAATGTATTGTAATATTATTGAAAAAGATACTAGAAAGTTAATGGATAATTTAACACAAAATAATGAAATTAAAGAAGAATATTTAAAAAAATCTCAAGAAATTATTATAAAGAATATTAAAAATAAAATACTGGAGGAAAATAAATGATTTTAGTTGGCATATCTGGAAAAGCTGAAAGTGGAAAAACCACTTTCGCTAATCTTTTAAAAGAAAACTTTAAAGAAAAAGGACAAAAAGTAATGTTAATTAACTATGGTGATATGGTAAAATATATTGCTTGTCAATATTATAATTGGTCAGGTAATAAAGATGAAGAGGGTAGAACGTTATTACAAAAAATAGGAACTGAACGAGGCCGCAATATAGATTCTCTTATATGGATACAAATGGTTGAAAAAATAATTAATATTTGTTCTCGTGATTATGATATTGCAATAATAGCTGATTGTCGTTTTCCTAATGAGTTAGATTATTGGAACACTAATAACAAAAGAATGGTAAAAATTCGTATAGAAAGACCATATCATGAAAGTCGTTTAACAAACAAACAAAAATTACATATTAGTGAAACAGCGCTAGACAACTATAATGGTTTTGATATGACTATTGTAAACACCAGTTTAGATGAACTTAAAGAACAGAGTAAAGAAATTGCTAATAGTATTCTTCTTGTAAGAAATTTGATTTCTTTCTAAAAATATGATATAATTATATTATAAAAATATGAAAGGAGAATATTATGATAAATTTATTTGAATTAAAGCCAGAAAAAGTATATGGTTTAAAAGCTAACGAACAATTAAAAGAACAAAAAATAAAAACACATATAGAAACAAATAATTATGTAGCGTCTTTAAAAAAAGATGGTCAATATCATAGATATGTAAATTATAATGGTGAAGTAAAAATGCAAACAAGAGGTACAAGTGTAAAAACTGGAACTTATGGAGAAGTTCAAGAGAAAGTACCTCATTTAATGGAATATTTAGATAGAGTTGTTCCAAAAAATTCTTTAATAATTGGAGAATTATATAGACCGGGTTGGAATACTAATGATGTTGGAAGTATTTTAAGATGCTTACCTCCAAAAGCAATAGCAAGACAAAAGGAAAATCCTTTAATTTTTTATATTCACGATGTTTGGTTTTATAATGGAGAAGATTTTATGGTAAAAACTAAAACAGAAAGAATAGCAAAATTAAAGAAAATTCAAGAAGAATGGATACACAATTATGGAATGATTAGTGAAATTGAATTTGCTTCTTATGTAGATACAGTAGAAGGCATAAACAAACTTATTGAATATGCTTTTGAAGAAGATGAAGAAGGAGTAGTTTTAACATTAAAAAATTCTATTGTTAATCCTGGCGCTAGAACTGCTTGGAAAACTCTAAAAATTAAAAAAGAATTACAAGATGAAGCTGATGTATTTTTAACTGGAAATTGTAGATTACCAGAAAAATATTATACAGGAAAAGATATTTATAATTGGGAATACTGGATGAATGATAAAACAGGAGAAATGCTACAAGGAAAACATTATAAAGATTACTTAAATGGAGCAACAATTACAGCAGTAACAAAAAACTTCTTCTATCAATGGCCAGCTTCTTTAGAAATGGCAGTTATTGATACTGAAACTAATCAACCAATTTCTATTGGTTGGGTTAGTGGATTAACAGAAGAAATAAAAAAAGAATATGTAACAAATAGAAATTTATTTGTCAATAGAATTTGTAAAGTAACTGCGATGGAAACAACAGAAGATTATAAACTTAGACATTCAAAATTTATGGGATTTAGAGACGATATAACAATTCAAGATTGTACTTTTGATAAAATTTTTAAGAGAGGAGAATAATTATGGGTGTAAAATATAAAATGAAAAAAGATATGTATGATAGTATTCGTTTTCCTATGTATTGGAATGAAAAAGAAAAGAAAATGATGAAAAGCAACAGAGGAATGAGTAAAAAAGAAATTTTACAATATGTAAATGACAGCTTTGGTTTATTACAAGAAGTTACTGAAATAATTTTAATATAAAACTGGCGCGAAGCCAGTCTTTTTATTTTAAAACTTGATTTTTGAAAGAAAATTTGGTATAATAAAGATAAGTTAATAAGAATGGAGGAAATTATGGATACAAATTATGGTATAAACGATATTGAAACTCTATCTTTTAAAGACGGTGTTAGAAAAAGAATTGCAATGTATTTGGGTAGTGCAGATATGCAAGGAGTATATAATGCTATTCAAGAGATTATTTCTAACTCAATTGATGAATTTTATATGGGTTATGGTAAAGAAATTAGTATTTCTTTAGATGGAAACACAGTAATAGTAAAAGATTATGCAAGAGGTGTTCCATTTGGTAAAAAAGAAGATGGTAGTAATGTTTTAGTAGATATTTATTCTAAACCACATACTGGAGGAAAATTTAATGATAAAGTTTATAATTCAGTTGCAGGTTTAAATGGAATTGGAGCAAAAGCTACTTGTTTAAGTTCAAAAGACTTTGAAGTCACTTCTTATCGTGATGGAAAATGCGCGACTGCTGTATTTAAAAAAGGAGAATTAGTTTCTTATGAAGAAGAAAGAAGTGACAGAAAACAAACTGGTACAACCGTAAAATTTACTCCTGATGAAGAAGTATATAATTTAGAACCTATAAAAATTGATTTTGATGTTTTATGTAATACTTGTAAAAACTTATCTTATTTAACAAAGGGACTAAGTTTTAAATTAGAAAATTGCAAAAATTCAAAAAATATAACATATTGTGCAAAAAATGGTTTATTAGATTTAATTTCAGATAAAGCAGAAAATCCAATACACGAGCATCCTTTCTATTACCAATTAAAAGATGGACAAAATGAAGTAGAAATAGCTTTACAATGGACAAAAGGAAAAGAAAATATTTTTGTTTTTACGAATGGTTTAGAAAATATAGAAGGTGGAACAAGTTTAACTGGTTTAAAAACAGCTATAACTCGTAACTTAAATAAAGAATTTAGAAGAAATTTTACAGGAGAAATGGCTAGAACTGGATTAGTTGCGGCGATAGCTTGTAAAACTCCAAATCCTTCTTTTGCTAATCAAACAAAAACAAAAATTAACAATCCAGAATTAAGACAATTAGCAGATAGAGCCTTTAGTGAATATTTTAAAATATATGTAAAAAAATATGCACAGGATGCAGAAGCTATAAAAGAATTTTTATCTAAAGAAGAAAAAGCTGAAGAAGCTGCAGACCGTGCGAGAAACGCAGTTATTAATGCACAAGCAAAAATAGCTAATTCAAGAAATAAGAAAACTGTAATGCCTGAGAAATTAAAAGATGCAGAATTCTTAGGAGAAGATGCTATTCTATTAATAGCAGAAGGAAACTCAGCTATGGCAGGATTAGCTAGTGGTAGAGATACTGAAAAATACGGAATTTTGGCTATTAGAGGAAAAATTCGTAATTTATTATCTTGTCCTCTTGAAGAAGGATTAGAAAATGAAGAAGTACAATCTATATTAACAGCTTTAGGTTGTGGAATTTTAGATAAATATGATAGTAAAAAATTAAGATATGGAAAAGTTGCAATAGCAGTAGATGCTGATGATGATGGATGTCATATTGCTTGTTTAATAATGAGTTTATTTAAAGCGCTAATTCCACAATTTATTGAAGAAAATAGATTATGTTGGTTAAAAGCTCCTTTATTTAAAGTTAAAAAAGGTAAAAATAATTATTATTTTTATGATGAAGATGAGCTTAATAATAGTGGAATAAAAGGAGAACAATCTCGTTTTAAAGGATTGGGAGAATTAACTGCAGAAGATACAAAAAATAGTATGTTTGATAAAGATAACCAAAGAATAGAAATTCTAATTCCAGACGATAATAGTTTCTATCGTTTAGAAGAACTAATGGGACCTAGTGTTCAACCTAGAAAAGATTTTGTATTTTCTGGCGCAATTGATTTTAGCAAAATTGTAGATTAAAAACTTTGATTTTTGGAATAAAATGAGGTATAATTATATTAGATAAAGGAGAGAAAAATGAGTGAATTTAAAAAAGTAAATTTAACAAAGACATTAGAAGATAATTTTGCTAGATATGCTGGTATGGTTATACAAGACAGAGCTATTGTTGATGTTCGTGATGGTTTGAAACCCGCGGCTAGACAATTAGCTTATGCTCAATATATAGATAAATTAACTTATGACAAACCTTTTAAGAAAGCTACTAAATCAGTAGCTTCTGGTATGTCTCATTTCTATGTGCACGGTGATGCAAGTGCTTATTCAACTTTAATAAGAATGGGTAAACCTTTTGCTATGCGTTATCCTCTTGAAGAAGTTCAAGGTTCTTATGGAAATCAAATGGAAAATGATAACGAAGCAGCATCAAGATATGTGGAAATGAAACTATCAGAATTAGGAACTCATCTTTTTGACTCTATTGAAAAGAATACAATAGAAGAAGAAGATTGGCGCGAGAACTATGATGGAACTGAAAAATATCCAGCTGTTTTACCTTCAATCGGATTTTATAATTTGGTTCAAGGTTCTACTGGTATTGGTGTAGCTTTAGCTAGTTCTATTCCACAATTTAATTTGAGAGAAATGAATAATGCTTTGATTAAGTTGTTATGGAATGAAGATGTGCCTTTTGAAGAAATTTATTGTGCTCCTGACTTTGCAACTGGTGCGACTATAATAAATGGAGAAGAAATAAAAGAGTCAATTAAGAATGGAACCGGACCTTCAATAAAAATTCGTGCAAAAATAGAAAATGATTATCAAAATAATCAGTTAATTGTTACAGAATTACCTTATGGAGTTTATACAAATACAATATGTAAACAATTAAATCAAGCTATTGAAGAAAATCCAGATTGTGGCATAGTAAAATTCTTAGATTTAACAGGAATTAAACCTTTAATTAAAATTACACTAGACAAAAACGCTAATTTTGGAAAAGTGAAGGAGTTTTTATATAAAAATACTGCCTTGCAATCATATGTCAGTGTAAATATGGTTATGTTAAAAGACGGTAAAGTTCCACAAGTTTTTGGTTTTAAAGAGGCTTTATTAGAATATTTAAAACACAGTAAAAAAGTTTTAAGAAACAAAATTACGTTTGATTTAAATAAAGCTAAATTAAGATTAGAAATAGTAGAAGGTTATTTAAAAGCTTTATCTATTATTGATGAAGTAGTTGCTTTAATTAAAAAGCAACCAAATTCTGCTAGTGCTTGTATGGCTTTAATGCAAAATTATAATTTTTCCGAAAGACAAGCAAAAGCTATTTTAGATTTAAAACTAAATCGTTTAGTAAATATGGAAATAGCAAAGATACAACAAGAAAAAGAAAAATTAGAAAAAGAAATTGAATATTATAATCTTTTATTAACTAATAAAGAAGAATTTTTAAAAGTTATAGAAAATAATTTAAGAGAAGTTAGTAATAAATATGGCGACGATAGAAGAACTATAATTGAAAATATTAGTGAAGAAGCTCCAATAGTTGAAGAAAAAGCTATAATAGCTTATATCTCTAATAAAGGCGCAATTATAGCAAGAGAAATTGGAAAAATGTCAACTCAAAAAAGAGGAACTGTTGGTTCAAAAATAAAATTTAGCAATAAATCTGATTATATTTGGAAAACTATTGCTGGAAAAACAACAGAACAAGTATTGGTATTTACTAATTTAGGAAAAAGTTATAGTTTACAACTTTCAGAATTGCCATTAAATGAAGAAATTTATATTCATCAATTATTAGCTTTACAAGAATTTGAATATATAACTAATATACTTTCTTATGATAATGCAAAAAATTATAAATATGTTATTTTTGCTACAAAAAATGGAATAATAAAGAAAACAAATATAAAAGAATATTTAGGAAGCGCGCGAAAATCAGGTTTAATTGCTTTAAAAATGCGCGAAGGAGATACATTAGTCAATACCCAATTGATAGAAAAAGAAGAAGATAAAGTATTCATAGCGACTAAGAAAGGTTATTGTCTAATGTTGGAACAAAGTGATTTTTCTACGACAGGAAGAAACACTATTGGAGTAAAAGGAATAAATCTTTCTAAAGACGATGAAGTTATTAGTATGCAAGTAGTAAATGACAAAATAAAAGAAGTTATGTCTATAACTGCGAAAGGTTATGGAAAAAGAACATTGATAAGTGAATTTGCGATTTCTAATCGCGCCACAAAAGGAAGTCGTATTTGTAAGTTTAAAGAAGAAGATGATTATTTAAGCAGTATATTATTATTAACTAGTCAAATAAAAACTTTAATAGTAAATTCAAAACTTTCTTCTTTAAGATTGAACGTTGAAGGAATTCCAACACAATCTAAGGACACAATAGGAGTGCAACTTATAAAAATGACTGGCGCGAATTTTGTAAAAGATGTCATTGCTTTAGAAAAGTAAGAAAAAGTTAATGAAAATATTTGATTTTTTCTAAAAATTTTGTTATAATAATCTTATAGAAAATGAGAGAGAAAAAAGTTTCTCTCAGGTAAAATAAATAAAATAAATTTAAATGGAGGAAAATTAAAATGACAGAAAATTCAAGAAAAGTATTAGAAACATTAAAAGCTCACTATGCTGAGGGAAAACAATGGGAAACAGCTGAATTAGCAGCTGAAGCTGGAGTATCAAATCCAACAGTTACAGGTGCTGTAACAGGAATGTGCAAAAAAGGATATGCTGAAAGAATTGAAGGAACAGTAGAAGTTAAAGTTGTAAAAGACGGACAAGAAACTGTAAAAGAAAAACCAGTTAAATTCATTAAATTAACAGAAGCTGGATATAATTTCGACCCAGATGCAACAGTAGAATCTAAATAATTGTAAATAATTCCAAATAAGGAGTTTGATTAGTAGATTTTTAATCAACTCCTTTTTGTCTTATTTATATCTTAATTAAAATTAAAATAAAATGGAGGAAAATTTTTTATGAAACAAAGTGTAAATAATGTAAATATTGAAGGTATCGTATCAGAAATTAACATAAGAGATATAGATAAAGGAGATAAAAAATATATAGCTGGAGATATAGTAGTTAAAGTTCCAGCCGCAGATGGTACTTGTAATATGATTCCTGTAAACTTTATTTCAGCAGACAAAAAGAAAGATGGAACACCAAATAAAGTTTATGCAAGTTTACAAGGTTTAAAAAGTTATAATAGTATTGCTGCATTAGGTGATGAAAAAGGAGCAACAAAAGTTCAAATTAGAGGAGCAAGTTTACAAGAAAATATGTTCTTACCTCAAGGAGGACAAGATGTTGTTACTACTGTAAAAATTAATAGTAATTTCTTTACAAGAGTTACTAATGAAGCAAATTTCAAACCAGAAGCTACTTTCAATGCAACTGTATTTATTGCAAAAATGGAAGATGAAGTTAAAAATGAAGAAGAAACAGGAAGATTAATTGTAACTGGTATTTTAATCGGTTATGCAGACAAAGCTGAAATGGTTAGATTTATTGCTGAAGAAGAACAAAATGTAAACTTTATTAAAGCTAATTGGAATGTAGGAGATACAGTAAAAATTGGTGGAGATTTAAGATTTACAGAAGAAGTAACTGAAGTAGAAGAAGAAGTAGGTTTCGGAGAAGCTGAAACAAAAAGATATACAAGAAGAATAAAAGAATTTATAATTAAAAGAGGTTCTGCCGCAGGATTAGACGAAGAAGAAGCTTTCAATCCTGATGAAGTAAGACAAGCATTAATGGAAAGAAGTCAAAGAATGGAAAAAGTAAAAAATGCGCCAAAAGTACAACCTCAAGCTACACAAAATACAAATTCTAGTGACGACTATGGGTTTTAATCCATAGTCTCTTGGAATATTATGTAGGAGGTATAAAAAATGATAGATTTATTAAATTTACAACCAGTAACAATAAATAAAGATTTAAAAGGAAAATATATTTTAATTTACGGACAACCAAAAATTGGAAAGACTACTTTAGCTGCGCAATTTCCAAGAAACTTATTATTAGCTTTTGAACCAGGTTATAATGCTTTAAATAACAAAATGGTTCAACCAATTACAAAATGGGCAGAATTTAAAACTGTATTAAGACAATTAGAAAGACCAGAAGTAAAAGAAAAATTTGACACTATTACTATTGATACCGCAGATATTGCTTGGGACTATTGTGAAAAATATATCTGTTCTTCTAATATTAATGAACAAACAGGAGAAACTCCAAAAACTATTGGAGAAATTCCTTGGGGTAAAGGTTATGACTTATGTAAAAAAGAATTCGATGGCGCATTAAGACAAATTGCTATGGCTGGGTATGGTTTAGTAATTATTTCTCACGAAACAACAAGAACTATAAAAACAGAGTCTGGTCAAGAATTCCAAAAAATTATGCCAACATTAGCTGAAAGACCAAAACTTATTGTTAATAGATTGGTTGATATTATTGCTTATTTAAGAATATCAACAGAAGATGGAAAAAGATATATTTATACAAGAGGAAATGAAAGATTTGAAGCTGGTTCTCGTTTCCCTTATTTAACTCCTAAAATTGAAATGACTTATGATAATTTAGTTGAGGAATTATATAAGGCAATTGAGCAACAAGCAAAAGAAGATAATACAGTATTAACAGACAAACCTACTAATAATTTTTATGAAGAAGGAAGAAAGTTTGAAGAAGTTATAGCGGAAGCGCAAGACGTATTCAAAAAATTATTAGAAAAAGATAAAGAAAAATATGCAACTGAAATGAACGCAATTATTTTAAAAACTTTTGGAAAACCAATAAAATTATCAGAAACTACTCCTGACCAACAAGAACTTGTTGAGGTAGTGCTTGATGAATGGAAAAGTTTGTTATAAGAGTAGATATTAAGTCTACTCTTTTTTATTTGACTTTTTCTTCAAAATATGATATAATTATATTATAAGATTTAAAATGGAGGAAAAAATGCTAGTTATATGTCAACAATGTAAGAAAAAAACGTTAGATAAAAAGGATGCAGTAAGAATAGATGAAAAGAATTTTCATAAAGATTGTGCTCAAGAGTATTTAGATAAAAAAGAATTGCAAAATACGGTTTGTAGAGTTTTAAAATTGAAGGCGCCGGGACCAAAGAACAATATGTTAATTGAAAAATATCATAAAGATGGTTATACTTATAAAGGAATGACTAATGCTTTGGTTTATCATTATGATATTAAAAAAGGAAATGCAAATAAAGCAAATGAAAGAATTGGGATAATACCTTGGGTTTATGAGGAGGCACAGGAGTATTTTAAGAAAATGGAAAAAAGAAATAGAGATATTATAAATTCAGTTGAAAAATTTAAAGATAAAGAAGAAGAATATAATTATGTAAGAGTTAAAAAAGTAGAAAGAAAACCTTTAGTAAAACCAGTAGAATTTACAAATCCATTTGAAGAAATAGAAGAATAGAGGTGGTAGTAATTGTCAGCATTAACAGACAAAAATGCGATTTTACAAGTAATTGGTTGCTTAATAAAGGCGCCAGTTTTATTAGCTGACTCAAAATATATTATAACTAAAAAAGATTTTGATGTTCCACTTGCAAATATGATTTTTCAAGTAATAAATAATTTATTTAGTAATTATAGAATGAATGAAATTAGTATTGTTGATATAGATAATTATTTACAACAAATGGAAGGAGCTTATGATAGTTTTAAAAAACAAAATGGAATTCAGTATTTAAATGATTGTATAGAATTATCTAATTTAAACAGTTTTGATTTTTATTATAATCGAATGAAAAAATTTAGCGCGTTGAGAGCATTAAAAAAAGATGGTTTTAATATAAAGAATTTTTATGATGAAGAAGAATTAAATGTAGTTAAGCAAGAGAAACAAATACAAAAATTAGATGAAATGTCTATTGAAGATATTTTTGACTATTATTTAAAAGACATAAATGATTTACAGTGCGATTATATTTGTAAAGATGATACAGAACAAGGAAGAATTTCAGATGGAGTAGAGAAATTATTAGATGAATTAGAACAAAATCCGGAAATTGGAATACCATTACAAGGAAAAATTTATAATACTTTAACAAGAGGAGCTAGATTAAAGAAATTTTATTTAATTAGTGGTGCTTCTGGAACAGGAAAAACAAGACAAATGGTTGGTCATGCGTGTGTAATTGCTTATCCAGAAAGATATAATACAAAATTAAAAAAATGGACAAAAGTTGGAGAAGGTCAAAGAATATTGTTTTTCGCAACAGAGATGGAAAAAGAAGAAATACAAACAATGATTTTGGCGCATTTATCAGCAGTTAATGAAGATAAGATTTTAAATAATAAATATGAAAATCCTGAGGAAAAACAAAGAGTAAGAGATGCTATTAAAGTTTTAGAAAAATATCAGGATAATTTTATTTTTGTTAGAGTTGGAGACCCAAGTATAGCACAAATAAAAACTTTAATTAGGCAACAAGTTTTAGAATATGATATACAGTATGTTTTTTATGATTATATTTTTAGTAGTCCAGGTTTGTTAAAAGAATATAGAGATTTAAATTTAAGAGAAGATGTAATTTTAATGATGGCAAGTATTGCTCTTAAAGATTTAGCAAACGAATTAGAAATTTTTGTAATGAGTGGTACTCAATTAAATGAAAAATGGAAAGAATATAAGGGAATTCGTGATTATAATTTAATTAGAGGTTCAAAAGCAATAGCAGATAAAATTGATGTTGGAGGAATAAGTTTACCTTTAACACAAGAAGAACATGATAACGTAGACCAAATCGCGCGAAAACTTAATTTAGATTTACCAACTCAAGTTCAAGATATGTATAAAATTCGTAGAGGAAAATATAATAGAGTAAGAATTTGGAGTAGAGTTGATTTGGGAACTTGTAGAACAGAAGATTTGTTTTTAACAGACCAAAACTTTAATTATATTCCTATAACTACTAATAAATATATTTTTGAAGATGAAATGGGAAGTATTATAAATCAAGAGAAAATGGAAGAAGAAAGAAAGGAGTTAAAAGAAAATATGGAAGATAAAAAAGAAAAAGTACTTTCTTTTGATGACTTATTATGAAAATAAATTTACAAGAATTAAGAGAAAAATTAAGTGAAAATCAGATAATAGATATTGTTACTAAATTAGGCGCGGACAGGTATGAAGATAGAGAGAATTGCATTGTCTTTCCTACTATCTGTCATAATCCAAGAGAAAATGAAGCTTCAATGAAGTTATATTATTATAAAGAAAATTATATGTTTCATTGTTATACAGAGTGTAGTGAAAACTTCGATATATTTGATTTAATAAAGAGAGTTAAAGAAGTAAATCATGAAGAATATAATTTTTATAATATAGTATACTTAATCGCCGACTTAGTCGAGTACAATATTTTTAGCGATACTACAAATGAAAGTTACATTAGTAATATAGACAGATTTAAAAACAATAATGAAGAAATAAATTTGTTGGAATATAATTCAAACGTATTGAATTTGTTTAGGAAATATTATACAGTAGAATGGCTTGATGAAGGAATAAGTAAAAAAGCTATGGAAAAGTTTAATATATTATATTATGATTATAAAAATAAAATAGTAATTCCACATTATAGTATAGAAGGGAAGTTAATTGGTATCAGAGGAAGAAGTTTAGACCCACAAGAAGCAGAACTGTACGGAAAATATACACCTTTAAAAGTAGAAAATACTTTATATAGACATCCTCTTTCTTTTAATTTATATGGTTTGTATGAGAATAGGGAGAATATAAGGAGATATAAAACAGCTATAATTTTTGAAGGTGAAAAGAGTGTTTTAAAATATGATGATATGTATGATACTAATATAGCAGTAGCAAGTTGTGGTAGTAATTTAAATTATAGACAAATTGAATTATTAGTGAAAGAATGTCAAGTTAATAATATTATAATTGCTTATGATAAAGAATTTGAAAATTTCGCTAGTAAAGAAGCAGTTAATTATTATAATAAATTAAAAAAGATATGTGGTAAATATAATAATTATTGTAATTTTTCTTTCTTATTTGATTTTAATAATTTATTAAAAATAAAAGATAGTCCAATTGACAGAGGAAAAGAAATTTTTGAACAATTGATGAAGAATAAAGTACAAGTGAGGTTATAATTAGTAATGAGATATGAACAAAAAAACAATTTAAAAGCAGACGAAGATTTTTTTAAAAATTTTCTTAAAGAAAGACATATTAAAGATTTGGCGGCTTTTTTACATCCAACAGAGAAAGAACAATATGATTTTATGTTGTTAGACAATATTGTAACGGCAGCAAATTGTTTAATAAAACACGTAGAGAATAATGATAATATCTTTATACAAATAGATAGTGATACAGATGGTTATACTTCTGCCGCAATTATATATTTATATATGAAAAAAATAAATCCAAGTATCTGTATCGATTGGCGCGTTCATGACGGTAAACAGCATGGTTTAATAGTTGATACAATACCAGAAGATACTCAATTAGTAATCGCGCCAGACTCAAGTTCTAATGATTATGCACAACATAAGATTTTAAAAGAAAAAGGAATTGATGTTATAGTTTTAGACCACCATATGGCTGACAATGGTTATAGTGAAAACGCTATTGTAGTTAATAATCAGTTATCAGAAAATTATCCTAATAAAAGTTTGTGTGGTGCTGGAGTAACTTACAAGTTTTGTTGTTGCTTAGATAATATTTTAAATGTAAATTATGCACATTCTCTTATTGATTTAGCGGCAGTAGGAATGGTTGGAGATATGATGGAGTTATGTGATTTAGAAACAAGATATATAGTCGATGAAGGATTGCATAATATTACCAATTTTGGTCTTATGTCTATGATAGAAAAACAATCGTTCTCAATGGGTAATAAAGTTACTCCAATAGGAATAGCATTTTATATAGTACCTTTAATTAACGCTTTAATTAGAGTTGGTACTCAAGAGGAAAAAGAAGTTCTTTTTGAAAGTTTTATAGACCCATTAAGAAAAGTTCCTAGCACAAAAAGAGGACACAAAGAAGGAGATATGGAAACGACTTGCGGCCAAGCCGTAAGAATTTGTACCAATGCAAAAAATAGGCAAGATAGAATGAAATTAAAGGCATTTGAAACTTTAGATTTTAAAATACAAAAATTAGGTTTAGACGAACATAAAATTATAATTGTAGAAGTAGAAGACGAAGAAGAATTTGATAATACGCTTACTGGATTGGTAGCAATGCAATTAGTTACAAAATATAAAAAACCAGTTTGTGTAGTTAGATTAAATTCTGAAGGATATTTAAGAGGTAGCGCAAGAGGAGTTAATCACGGTCCAATTCCTGATTTGAGACAATTTTTTATGGATAGTGGATACTTTGAATATGCTACTGGACATCCTAATGCACATGGAGTTTCTATTCTAAAAAGTAATTTAGATAAGTTTATAAAATATGCAGATGAACAATTAAAAGATGTAGACTTCAATGAAAATGTATATGAAGTAGATTTAGTTATTGATAGTGAAAATAAATATTTGTCAGAAATTATAGAAGCCTTAGGAAGATTAGATGAAATTTGGGGACAAGGTATGGAAGAACCTTTAATAGCAATAGAGAACATTCATTTAAATAAACAAAATATACAAGCAATCGGCGCAAAGAAGGATACTGTTAAATTTACAGTTAATGGAATTACCTATATCAAATTTAAAGATGAAACATTATTAGAAAAACTTACAAAATATGATACAATGAATGTTACAATTCTAGGTCGCGCCAACTTAAATGAATGGATGGGAAATATTACACCTCAAATTATCATTGAAAACTATCAAATAATTGATACTACGTATGATTTTTAAAGGAGGAATATATGAATAAAAGTAAAAGAATGAGAAAAGGGAAAATAAATAAAACAAAAATTTTAAAAGGATTAGCTATTGTTTTAGTGGTAATAGCAGTATTTGTTGGAACAAATATTTATCAAAACAGAACTTTTGATGCAAAATTAGTTAATAGTCAAACAGCAACAGAAGAACAATTAACTAATAAAGATGAAACTATTAAAAACTTAGAAAATCAAATCAATGAATTAAAACAAATACAAAATGATTTATTAAATAAACAAACAGAATTGTTAAATAAACAAACAGAACTAGAAAATAAAAATAAAGAATTACAAGAACAAGTGGAAGCTATAAAGGTTTCAAAAGCAAAAAAACAAACTACTGTCACTTCTCGTGGCAGTAGTACTCCTCGTACAGTTGAAGCAAGCGCGCAGCCTGTATCCTCTAATGAAAAATGGATATGGGCTAATGTCAGTGCTTATTGTTCTTGTGCAAAATGTTGTGGAAAAACAAATGGTATAACTGCCTCTGGAACAACTGCAACTGCTGGGAGAACCATTGCGGCTCCAAGCAATTATAGTTTTGGAACTAAAATTGAATTAGAAGGATTGGGAACTTATACAGTTGAAGATAGAGGTGGCGCAATCAAAGGAAATAAAATTGATGTATATATGGATAGTCATCAAGCCGCACTAAATTTTGGAAGAAAACAAGTCAGAATGAGAGTTATACAATAAAAGTCTTGAAAAAAGATAAGATTTATGATATACTAATAATAGATAAAAAATAAAGGAGGAATTTTAAGTGAGTTATACAAGTTTACATTGTCATTCAGATTATAGTAATATTCGTATGTTAGACTCAATTAATCAATTGCCTCTTCTTTTTGAAAGAGCGAGAGAATTAAAATTAAAAGGTTTAGCGATTACTGACCACGAAACTTTAAGTGGACATATAAAAGCTATTCAATATGTAAAACAACAGAGAGAAAAATATAAGAATAAGTATGAAGCAGAAGAAAACGAAGAAAAGAAAAAAGCAATTAAACAAGAATTAGATTATTGGAATAATTTTAAATTGATTTTAGGTAATGAAATTTATTTAACTAGAAATGATTTAAGATTAGATAATTATATTAAAGGAAAAGATAAATATTATCATTTTATTTTATTAGCAAAAGATGCAGAAGGACATAAACAATTAAGAGAATTAAGTTCTCGCGCCTGGTCTCATTCTTTTCGACAATTTATAGAAAGAGTACCAACTTTTTATAGAGATATTGAAGAAATTATTGGCGCGAATCCAGGTCATGTTATAGGAAGTACAGCTTGTTTGGGTTCACAATTTGCACATTTAATTAGAGAATTTTTGGATAGTGGATATTCAAAAGAAGTAACAAAAAGAATTGATAATTTTGTAAAGTGGTGTCAAAAACAATTTGGAAAAGAAAACTTTTTTATAGAATTACAATCTTCTGAAAGTGATGACCAAAATAGTTATAATAAATGCGCGTTAGCTTATGCAAAATCAAGAGGAATAAAAGTTATTATTACCACAGATGCACATTATTTAAGAAAAGAAGATAGACCAATTCATAAATCTTATTTAAATTCTAGTGAAGGAGATAGAGAAACAGATGCGTTTTATTCTGGTACTTATTTACAGGACGTAGACCAAATAAAAGAATATATGAATAATATTTCTAGTGAAGATATTGATATTATGTTAGAAAATACAAATTATATAAATTCTCAAATTGAAGAATATGATTTAAAACATAAAGAAATAGTACCAAAAATAAAATTAGAGTTTAAAGAAGTTCGTATAGATGATTATGATATTATTAGACATATTGTTAAAAAATGTAATTTAGAATATATAGATAAATTTGCGAATTCTCAAAGTGAGCAGGACAAATGTTATATTAACAATATTTTCTATGGTTTAAGTAAAAAAATAGATTTAGATAATTGGGAAGAATATTTAATTCAAATAGAAAAAGAAGTAGCTGAAGTTTATGAAATTACTCAAAAAATTGGAAACGACCTTTCTTCATATTTTAATACAATGGCAAAGGTTGTAGATATTATGTGGAATGAAGGTGATAGTTTAGTAGGAATTTCAAGAGGTTCAGCTGGAGGATTTGTTAGTAATTATTTATTAGGAATTACTCAAATGGACCCGATTAAATATGGAATAGAAAATATGTATTGGAGATTTATTCATAGAGATAGACCAGAGTTACCAGATGTTGATACAGACTTCCAAGCTTCAAAAAGACCAAAAGTAACAAGTGCATTAAAAGATTATTTTGAAGGTATTGGTGGAGAGGTTTATAATATAGCAACTTTTGGAACAGAAACTTCAAAAGCAGCATTACAAACTGCGGCAAGAGGATTGGGTTATGATAGTGATTTAGGAATTTATATTTCATCTTTAGTTCCTATTGATAGAGGAAAAGTAAGAACTTTAAATCAATGTTATTATGGAGATGAAGAAAAAGGATTTAATCCAATTCCGCAATTTATAAAATCAATGAATGAATATCCTGATATTTGGGAAGTTGCTCAAAAAGTAGAAGGAACTATATGTCGTAGAGGTTTACACGCTTGTGGAATGTTAATTGTAAATGAAAGTTTCTGTGAACATAATGCAGTAATGAAAGCGCCAAATGGAACTTTATGTAGTCAATTTGAATTGCATGATAGTGAATATATGGGTGGAGTAAAATTTGATGCGTTAACAACAGATGCGTTAGATAGAATTAGAACTTGTTTAGACTTATTGTTAAAATATGGATATATAGAATGGCAAGATAATTTAAGAGATACTTATAATAAATATGTTGGGTTAGAAAATTTAGATTATGATACAGAAGAAATGTGGAAAGAAATAGGTGAAAATAAAATTAGTAACTTATTTCAATATGATACACCAGTTGGTTTAGCAACAGCAAAATTAGTAAAACCAAAAAACGCAATGGAATTAGCTGTGGCAAATTCTCTTATGAGATTAATGGCGCAAGATGGTGGAGAAATGCCTTCTGATACTTATACTCGATATAAAAATAATATAGAGTTATGGTATAGAGAAATGGAAAAATATGGTTTAACAGAAAAAGAAATAAAAATTATGGAAGGACATTTATTAAATAATTATGGTGTTTGTGACTCTCAAGAAGGAATAATGTTAATTTCTATGGATGAAAAAATTAGTGGTTTTTCAGTAAAAGAAGCAAATAAATTAAGAAAAACAATAGCTAAAAAGAAATTAGCAGAAATTGATAATATGCATAAGTTATTTATGGATAGAGGGCGCGAGCACGGTACATCTAATAACTTATTAAATTATGTTTGGGAAGTTCAAGTAAAAAGACAGTTGGGTTATTCTTTTAGTTTAATTCATAGTTTAGCTTATTCTTTAATTGCAATTCAAGAAATGAATTTAGCTTATCATTATCCAACAGTTTTTTGGAATTGTTCAAATTTAATTGTTGATAGCGCAGGAATAGATGAGAATGATGAATTTGTTAATTTAATCGATAGTTTTGACCCAGTAACAGAAATAGTTGAAGAAGATAATAATGATGAAGATGACGAAGAAGATATGACAAAGGAAGAAAAAGAAGAAATTAAAAAACAAAATAAAACAGTAGATTATGGAAAAATTGCTTCAGCTATTGGAAAGATGATGGCGCAAGGAATTAAAGTTGAATTGCCGGATATAAATAAGTCAGAATTTACTTTTACTCCTGATATAGAAAATAATTCAATTATCTTTGGTATAAAAGGTATAAATAGAATTAATAATGATTTAGCGAAAGATATTATTATGAATAGACCTTATACAGGTTTAAAAGACTTTTTAAGTAAAGTAAAAAGTAATAAAATTGTAATTATAAATTTAATAAAAGCTGGTTGTTTTGATAAAGTTGAAAAAAGAGATAGAAAAGATATAATGATAGATTATATTGATAGTATTAGTGATAAAAAACAAAGATTAACTTTACAAAATATGGCTATGTTAATTAGAGAAAATTGTATTCCAAGTGAATATAAAAGAGAAGTTCAAATTTATAATTTTAATAAGTATTTAAAGAATTTTAAAAAAGATATTTATTATTTATTTGATGATAGAGCATTTACTTTTTATGAGAAAATGTTTGATATGGATTTAGTTAGTCAAAATGAAGAAGGACAATTTATGATAAAACAAAGAGAGTGGGATAAAATTTACAAGAAAGAAATGACTGATATTAGAGAAGAATTAAAAACTAATCCAAAAATATTAGAAGATTTAAATAAAAAATTATTTGATAGTGTATGGAATAAATATGCTGATGGAAATATTAGTAAATGGGAAATGGATAGTGTATGTTTTTATTATGATAAACACGAATTAGCAGATATAGATAAAGAAAGATATTATATTGAAGATTATTTTGATTTACCAGAAGAGCCTGAAGTAGATAATATTTGGAAAACAAAAGAAGGTAAAGAAATTCCAATTTTTAAATTAACAAGAATTTGCGGAACTGTAATTGATAAAAATAAAATGAAAAATATTGTTACTTTATTAACAGAAAATGGAGTTGTAAATTTAAAAATTTATAGAGCGCAATTTAGTAAATATGATAAACAAATTTCTGTTAAAGACCCAGTAACAGGAAAGAAAACTATAATAGAACGTTCCTGGTTTAAAAGAGGAAATAAACTAATGGTAGCTGGAATAAGAAGAGGAGACAATTTTGTTCCTAAGATTTATAAAAATAATGCTTATTTCACTTATCCAATAGAGTTGATAACTTCAATAGATGAAAATGGAATAGTAACAGTGGCAGGTGAGCGCGCAGAATGAGAATTGGAATAATAGATTATGATTTATATGAGAGACCTAAATTAAAACGATTAAATCCGGAAGTAATGAAAATAGGCAAGTATTATGAGGATAGAGGATTTCAAGTTGAAGTTCTCTCTCCCGCAGATAATATTTTAAATTATGATAAGATAATATTTATTTGTAATTATTTGAATTTTATTTACAGAAAATTTCTTTATCATCCTGACGTTGAATTTTATGGTTTATATTTTAATAATATTGATTACAAACCATTTTTTATTAAAGATATAGATTATAATGAAACAGATAATAAAATTTATAATAGTTATTTAAAATATTTATTTGTTAATAAAATTTATAATAAAAAAGATATAGAAAAAATAAGAGAGAATTCTTATGTACGTATTTTCCCTAATGAAGAACCAATTAATATTGATAGTTTATTGAGAGGACAAAAAATTTATGTTTCTGATAATAATTTTTACAATCACAATAATTGGAAACAAGTAGCTACAAAGATGAGTGTTTATAAAAGATACTTTTCTTTTGTTTATCCTCAGGTAATTAAAAATACACAAGATTTTCTTAGTTTTATAGAGTTATTGCAGTATGAAATTGTAAATACTAGAGGAATGATAGAAATTGAAGATTTAGAAGAATTTAATAGTTTTATAAAAGAAAATAAAGAAAATTTAATAAAATACAGTAGTAAACTTGAATGGCGAATTGGTTATAATAAAAATAATAATTATAGTGAAAAATTCTTTCTAAAAGAATTAGAAAATACCTTTAAGAAAATTGAATTTTTACATAGAGAAGAAATTCCTGTTAAGAAAGGTAAATTTTTTAGTTATACAAAATTTTCTTTAACTGACCAAGTATATGAGGCATTGATAGAGTGGATTAGAAATGACCAAAATGAAAAAAAGAGTTTTGCAGAAATATTTTTTACTAGAAATGATAATAGAAAAATGAGAGATGTACTTGTTCAATATGTTAGTTTTATTAGTAAACATCCAGAAATTGAACAATATACAAATAAAATTTATAAAAAGGAGGAGAAATAATATGTTAGAAAATGACCGTAATTTAATAGACAATCATTTTAGAACAATTAATTCAAGACATTCTTTTGATGATACAAAAGAAAATATAAATCCTTATAAAAATAAAAAACTCGCTCAAAAGAAATGTACTCATATGTGGGCTAATGATACTGACGCAATTTATATTGGTCCAAAAGGTCGTAGAAAATGCGCGATTTGCGGAAAAGAATTTTAGGAGGTAGATTATGGAAGGAATGACAGATAAAGAAATTTGCGATTTTTGTCAAGTTGCTATAAAAACTTTAGAAGATGAAAAAAAGGATGAAGTAATGAAATGTGTAGGAACTTTTGTGCTTAATCCAAAAATTGAAGAAATAAATAAAAAAATTGCAAATTTTCAAAAACAATGTAAACACTTAGATGTTAAACCTGATGGTAAATGTGCTTATTGTCATAAGCAAATGAGTTTAAAAAGATAAAGAGGGGAGATAGAATGAAAGTTATTAAAAGAAATGGAGAAATTGTAGATTACAATAGACAAAAAATAGTTAATGCAATAGAAAAAGCAAATAAAGAAGTTGAAGGTAGTGAAAAAGCTTCTAAATTAGATATTGAAGAAATTATTACTGGTATTGAAAGTTTAGGAGTAGACAGTTTAGGTGTTGAAGATATACAAGATATAATTGAAAAAAGTTTAATGGAATTAGATAAGCCTGAACTATCAAAAAAGTATATAATTTATAGATATAAAAGAGAATTAGTTAGAAAACAAAATACAACTGATAAAAGTATTCACGAACTTATTGATGGTACAAACGATTATTGGAATACAGAAAATTCTAATAAAAACGCGCGAGTAGTTACCACACAAAGAGATTATTTAGCTGGTATTACTTCTACTGATATAACAAGAAGATTTTTATTACCAGAAGATGTAGTAAAAGCTCATGACGAAGGAATTATACATTTTCACGACGCAGATTATTTTGCTCAAAATGCTTTACACAATTGTGAGCTAATAAATTTAGATGATATGTTACAAAATGGAACTATGATAAATAATGTAATGATAGAAAAACCACATAGATTTATAACAGCAGCTACAATAGCAACACAAATTATTACAGCAGTTACATCTTCTTCTTATGGAGGAGCAACAATTTCATTAACTCATTTAGCACCTTTTGTAAGAGATAGTTATAATAAATATTATAAAAAGTATGAAGATTGGGGATTTGCAAAAGAATTATGTGATAAATACGCAATAAGAGATACTAAAAAAGAAATTGCGGACGGAGTACAAACATTTAATTATCAAGTAAATTCTATGACAAATACCAACGGACAAGCACCATTCTTATCTGTTTGTATGTATTTAGGTGAAACAGAAGAATATAAAGAAGAATTAGCTATGATAATTGAAGAATTTTTAAAACAAAGAATATTAGGATTTAAAAATGAAAAAGGTGTATATATTACTCCAGCTTTCCCAAAACTTTTATATGTTCTTGAAGAAGATAATATTCACGAAGATAGTAAATATTGGTATTTAACAGAGTTGGCGGCAAAATGTACTGCTAAAAGAATGGTTCCAGATTATATTTCTGAAAAAATGATGTTAAAATTAAAGAAAAACAAAAATGGAGATGGAGAATGTTATCCATGCATGGGTAAGCGTAAACTACAGCTCATGTAAAATCTTTTGAACCTCGCTCGAGGGTGTCACTTTATGAGTGGCTAACGGTTAGGTCCTTAAAGGATGAGACCGTGCTAAGTAATCTAAAGGAGAATAAAATGTATATTTATAAAATAATAAATAAAATCAATAATAAAATTTATATAGGGCAAACTACAAAAACTATAAGTCTTAGATGGCAAAGGCATTGTACGGATGCATTAAGTAATAGAACAAATACAAAATTTGCAAAAGCTATTAGAAAATATGGAAAAGATAATTTTATAGTTGAAGAAATTGATACCGCACAAAATAAAGAGGAATTAAATCAAAAAGAAGTTTATTGGATAAATTATTATAATAGTATTTTAGAAGGCTATAATTCTGTTGATGGTGGTGGAGATTCAAATACTTACAAATATAAAACAGAAGAGGAAATGGAAGAAATAAAAGAAAAAATTAGACAAACAAAAATAAAAGAATCAAATCCAAATGCGCGTTCTGTAAAATGTAAAAACATTAACACGCAAGAAGAATTATTTTTCAATACCTTAATAGAATGTCAAGAATATTTTAATGAGATAAATCATAATTTTATTACTAGAAGATGTTTACATAAAACTAAATATCTTTATAAAGGAGAATGGTTAATTTCTTATCAGAATGAGAATTATGTAGAAGATTATACTACAGAAAAAAGTAATAGAAAAAGTAAAAGAATTTTGGTAGAAAACTTAGAAACTAAAGAAAAACAAGAATTTGCAAGTTACGCAAGCGCTGAAAGATATTTTAATTTGCTCTTAAAAACTTTTAGCGGAAAAGCTTATTTAAAAGGAAAAGATTTTATTATTAAAAATAAATATCATATTATAGTTTTAGATTAAAAGTGTATCGACCATCCCTGATGAATGTAAGGGAGTAGAGATAGAGATAAGCACTATCTCCAAGCGGAAGACTATCGAAAGATAGAAGATATGGTCAGTGCCTATGGTAACATAGGAATAAATGTGTAGAAGTTTCCTAACGCCAGACAGATTAATGAAAAATATTTCTAAAGCTAAAAATTACGTTGAAGGTAAAGGGAAATACTATGGCAGGTTCAACCAAGGAGTTGTAACAATCAACTTAGTAGACGTAGCTTTATCATCAGAAAAAGATATGGAAGAATTTTGGAGAATTTTTGATGAAAGATTGGAATTATGTCATCGCGCTTTACAATGTAGGCATGAAAGACTTTCTCACGCAACTTCTGATGTAGCACCTATATTATGGCAACATGGAGCATTAGCAAGATTAGAGAAAGGAGAAAGCATCCATCCATTATTACATCATGGATATTCAACAATTTCTCTTGGATATGCAGGACTTTATGAATGTGTAAAAGCTATGACTGGAAAATCTCATACAGATAATGGAGAAGCTAAAGAATTTGCTTTAAAAATAATGCAACATTTAAATGACAAATGTAATGAATGGAAAGCCGCAGAAGATATAGATTATAGTGTATATGGTAGTCCTATTGAAAGTACAACCTATAAATTCGCTAAATGTTTAAAGAAAAGATTTGGAGTAATAGAAGGTATAACAGATAGAGATTATATTACCAATTCTTACCACGTTCCTGTTTTTGAACAAATTGATGCTTTTACTAAATTAAAGTTAGAAAGTGAATTTCAACAACTAAGTCCTGGCGGCGCTATTAGTTATATAGAAGTTCCTAATTTAACACAAAACATTCCTGCTGTTTTAGAAGTTATTAAGTTTATTTATGATAATATTATGTATGCAGAACTTAATACAAAATCAGATTATTGTCAAAAATGTGGTTTTGATGGTGAAATGAAAATAGATGAAGATATGGAATGGTATTGTCCTAATTGTGAAAATAGAGACCACTCTACTATGAATGTTGCCAGACGTACTTGTGGATATCTAGGAACTAATTTCTGGAACAAAGGAAGAACAGAAGAAATTAAAGAAAGGGTAGTTCATTTAGGAATGGAATAATATGGATAGTATTGAAAGATTAATCGAAGGTTTAAGAATGTGGGAAGAAAATATGAGAACAGTAGAAAAATACCATAAATTAAACGGAACAAAAATATATTATACAACAGATAATGTCATTTATTTATTAGAAAAAATAATTAAGAGGTTAGAAAATGCAAATTAATTTTATAAGTTGTAAAACAGAAGAAGAAGAAAAAGAAATTATAGCACTTTTAAAAGAAAAATATAAAGACAATCCAGGTTGTAAATTCAGGGAGATAAGTGATACATTTATTCTCCCTGATAAGAAATGGATAATTGCTTCTGAATATTTAACTAAACAATTAACTAAAAGAAAGCCAGATAGGAAAATTTATAGCGCGGAGGTAATAAGAAATGCATTACGCAAAAATTAAAAATTTTGATATTGCTAATGGAGTAGGAATTAGAACTTCGTTATTTGTTAGTGGTTGTTCAAATAAATGTAAAGGTTGTTTTAATCAAGAATTGTGGGACAAAAATTATGGAAAAGAATTTACAGAAGAAACAATAAAAGAAATATTAGATAGTATTGATAACGAACAAATAGCTGGATTAAGTATTCTTGGCGGCGACCCGCTAGAGTATTATAATTTAGATATGGTAGGAAAGTTAATTGACGAATTTAGAAAAAGATTTGGTTTTGAAAAAAGTATATGGATGTGGACTGGTTATTTATTAGAAGATATAATAAATGACCCTAGACGTTGGTCAGTAGTCAGAAAAGTAGATTATTTAGTAGATGGACCTTTTATTTTAGAAAGAAGAAATCTAAAATTAAAGTTTAGAGGCTCTGAAAATCAAAGAATTATTAATATTCAAAATTCACAAACGTTCAATACTTTAATCTTAAACTATATGTATAATTATGAATAGTTGATTTTGTATATAAATTATGGTATAATTATATTATAATAATAAAAGGAGGAAATAATATGTTAAGTGGAATAACAGTACACAGTACAGTTGGAGATACTGAAGAACTTTTAAGAAATTTTTCAGAAGCAATGAAACAAATTACATATGTAACTATGCCACATATTAAAAAAGTTATTTTTCAAAAAACACATACAATTGTAGTTTGGGCAAATGGAACAAGAACAGTTGTAAATTGTGTAGAAGAAGACTTTGATAAAGAAAAAGGATTAGCAATGGCAATAGTTAAAAAATATATGGATAGAAATGAATTCAAAAGATTAATTGAAAACGCTGAAATTCAAGAAAAATAATGGAGGAAATATGAGCAAAAATAAAAATGAAATTTTTTCTTCCTTCAAACCTCAACCAAAAGGTCCTACAAAACAACAAGAAGAAACAATTGAATACGCAAAAAAATTGGGAAACAAAATGATAGAAGATAAAAAGAAAGCTAGACAAGACTTTATGTTAAGATTATTAGCTAATGCAAAAGCTATCAATGAAGCGCGCGAAGACTGGGAGGAAAAAGAGGAAAAGGAGGAAAAAGATTAATGGATGTTTTTTATAATTTAATTAATCAAATAGCTTCTTTATCAGAAAACGAAACAGATGAATTTTTAGATAATTATGATAAATTTTTAGAAGCTATGCTATCTAATCAAGAATTATTAAATGATATTAAAAAAGAAATGAAATTACAAAATATGAATAGAAATGATATAGTACAAGAAAAAGAAGCATTATTAGTTTCTATTGATAGAACAATAAAAGAAGTTACTATGACAGAAAAACAAAAAGAATTATTTAAAAAATTAAATGATATTGTTCATGAAATTTATGATAAAATATTAGAACAAGGTATAAGAGAATGTATAAATGTTCCAATTGAATTATGTCATGAAGATGCTAAAGTTCCAACTTATGCACATCCTTATGACGCAGGTTTTGATTTCTATCTAATAGAAGATGTTAATATAAAACCAGGAGAAACAAAAATAGTTAGAACTGGAATTAAAATGGCAATTCCAAGTGGATATGAATTGCAAATAAGACCTAGAAGTGGAACTTCATTAAAAACTTCTTTAAGAATAGCAAACGCGCCAGGAACTATAGATTGCGGTTATCCTGATGAAATTGGAATTTTAGCTTGGAACACAGGAACAGAAGATTTAAATTTCAAAAAAGGAGATAGAATCGCTCAAGGTGTTTTTGCAGAACCACCAAAAGGAGAATTCCAAGTAGTAACAGATTTACAACAAGTTGTTGGAGCAAATAGAAAAGGAGGTTTTGGTTCTAGTGGCCAATAAAATAAAACAATTATTTTGCAACCATGATTATGAAACTGTAACTAATTTTTATGGAGACGGTATTCTTGAAGCTAGTAATCTTTCTTCAAAAATAATTCGTTCTTTACAGAAATGTAAGAAATGTGGAAAGATACACAAGTCAGAATATTTAGATTATGATTGTCCAATTATAAATTTTAATATTTATCATAAAGACGGAGTTTTTAAATATATAGGAGATTTTAAATGAAAATAGTAGAACCTTGGATAGAAGTAGAAAATTTTGACGGAAAGAAAATTATGAAAAATATAGAACGAGCTTGTAGAACTTGCTATCGTTCAGAAAATTTAATAGATGAAGAAAGTTATAAAAGACTTTTAAGAAATTGTTTGAATAGAGGACATGAAAGTATTTTAGAACACGAAAAAATTACAATTAGAATGAGATGTGATATAGGAGTTTATAAAGACTTAACAAGACATAGATTTGGTAGTTTTAGTATTGAGAGTACAAGGTATTGTAATTATAGTAAGGATAAATTTGAAAATAATATTAAATTTATTAAACCAGTATTTTATACACCAGGAACGATGGAAGAATATGATGACCCAATTAAAAAGAATGATTGTTTAAAAACGCAATATTGGGAAAGATGTATGAAATTTATTGAAAGTGACTATATGGATATGACTAATATAGTTGGTGCTAAACCGGACGAATTAAGAATGTTATTACCTCATTCAACGGCGGCTGAAGTAACAATGACGGCTAATATAAGAGAATGGAGACACATACTTTCTTTAAGATGTGCCAAAATGACACACCCTGCTATTAGACAATTACTTATTCCTTTATTATTATATTTTAAACAAGAAATGCCTGAATTATTTGATAATATTGATTATGATACTGAATTTCCAAAAGAAAAATATGCAAAATTAACGGTGATGGAGAATGAGCAGAATTAAATATGATGATGTTAAAGCTGCAGCCGCTTTTCACGGTTGGAAATTAATATCTACTGAATATAAAAATTTAAATACAGAAATGGAGTTTAGCTGTCCAGAGGGACATATTGTTTATTCTACTTGGAAAAAAGTAAGAGAAAACTTCTATTGTCCTTCTTGTGAAGAGGCTAAAAAGAGAGATAATTCTATTGAAATAAAACCAAAAGCTAAAAATGTAACTCGTGTTATTGCTTTAGACGATGCAACGGCAATAACAGGTTGGTCTATTTATGATGATAGAAATTTAATTGCTTATGGAAAAATTGAATTTAGCCAACGAGATTCAATAGAAAGAATTAGCAAATTAAGACAATGGTTAATAAATATGATAGAAAGTTGGAAACCAGATAAGATAGCAATAGAAGATATACAATTACAAAAATTTGCTGGTAAAAATGGACATACTGAAAGCGCAGTTACTACTTATAAAGTTTTAGCGCAATTACAAGGAGCTTTGTTAGTTACTTGTTTTGAAAAAAATATTCCTTGTACTGTTGTTCATACTGCTACTTGGAGAGCTCATTGTGGAATAAAAGCAAAATCAAGAGCAGACCAAAAACGTGCGGCGCAATTATATGTTAAATCTAAATTTGATAAAAATGCTACACAAGATGAAGCAGACGCTATTTGTATCGGCGCTTATATGGTTGAAAAATATATAAAAAATAATGAAATGATAGAATTTAGTTCTTTATAATAAGGAGGAGACATTAATGGAATTTAAAATTGTAGAAGTTTTAGATTTAAATAAAGCTATTAATGAATTAGCAGATATGAAATTAAACACAATTTTAGCTTATAAGATAGCTAGAATTAGAAAAAAACTTCAAGAGGAAGTTACAACTATTGAGGAAAATAGAACACAGTTGATTATGCCTTATATTAAAAAAGATGAAAATAATGAACCTATTATTGATAATGGGATTTATGAAGTAATGGAAGAAACAAGAAAAGAATTAACTGATAAATTAAACGAATTCTTTGGCACTGAAATAAAAATAGAATTACCTACATTACAATTAAAAGAATTAGAATCAATAGAATTAACACCAAAACAAATTGAAGCTTTAATGAAAATTATTGAAGAATAAAAAAAAATAGGGAGACTGTGAAGTCTCCCTTATTTTTATTTTTGTATGATTTCTTTTCCTTCTGTTTTTTTGTTTAAAAATGTATTCTTAATAAATTCGTATCCACCTGTTGCGGCCCATCCCATAATTAAACCAACACAAATGTTTTCTACGAATGGCGCACTTTGTAATACTTCATTTGAAGTAGCATAAATTACTCCAGTAATAATACCACCTAAAACAGGTAATACAGTTGTTAATAACCAAGAAGGTAAAGTTGTAAATTTCTTTAAAATTTCTCCAACTACACCTAAACCTAAAATTATTAAAATATAATCTACTGGAATATAAGATAAAATTAAATTAATAACTTCCATTTTAATCCTCCTTTAATTGTAATACAATATCAGTACCATAAGTATTTAATAAATCATTTAACGTATCAAGAATTAACTCAGGTGTTAAACCATTCATTCTAAAACGACAATTTACTTCTCCTTTTGGGTCTCTACAAATAATATAATTTAATTCTTTATTATATCTTGTAAAAGGACTTCCTTCTATTTTAGTTAAACCTTCAAAATCATATTCTTGACCATTATAAATAAAAATCATTTTTATCTCCTATCTTGTTAAATCTTTATCATAGACCCAACTCATGATACTTCCCAATAGAGATTTTCCACTTTCTTTTTGAATAATTTGATAACTTTTATTTTTTACCCAAGAAGGTATTTTTTCTCCTGTTACATAATTAGTTGCAGAAGATTTTATTCTAACTGTATCCCCTTTACTGAAACTTCCAGAAGAACTTCCTCCACTTACTGGACTTAAATATTGGCTAGAAACCCATTGTCCTTCACCAATTTTTGACCATCCATTTTGTTCAGCAGTTACAGTAACTATCGTTCCTTTTGTTAAAGCTCCTACTTTACTTCCTCCTGGCGCGTTTCTAACATTCAATCCAATTTTTGCAGTTACTTGCATAGTTTTTGATACAGGTGTTGCAGAAGAACTTAATCCATTTCTTGAAGTATAATCTAAACAAATCCAACCTGCGCCAGATTTTAATTTACCCCAATTTCCAGATTCTGCTACAATAGTATAAACCTCTCCTTTTTTAACTTGAGTTGTTATATTACTATTTGTAGTAGGTTGTTCTCTTACATTTAATACAGCTGTTGTAATAGTTACTAAATATCCTCCAGTAGAAGTTTCTGGTTGAGATGGTGCAGAACTTCCTGAAGAACTACCAAATAATCTATCTAACAAATTAGTCCATAATTGTGGATTTCTTACCATTGGTTCTGGACAATTTTTACCAGTAACATCATAATGTCTTAAAACGTGATTTCTATCAAAACCATATTTTCCTATTAAATATTGTCCTAATTCAATAGCATTTTGGATTGTAGCATCTTCAATATACCAATTTCCATTTCCATCTTTTTTACAACACATTTCAATATTAATTGAATTTGAATTTCTACATTCCCAATGTTTATATGAGTTTGCGCCAACAGACCAAGCAGTATCATTTTCTTCAACTACTTGCCAAATTTCATTTTCGTCTACGAAAAAGTGCGCGCTTGCTCCACGATATGTGCTATAAAAATAATCAGCGTTGTTTCTTGCTGTACTAACTCCACCAACATAGTGATAAACTAAGTATTTAATTTGACTATTTGAACGATTACTATTATTATAATTTACTCTTGTTATTTTTTTGTTAATTGTTTTCATTATTAGCTCCCTCCTGTTCGTCATCAAATCCCATTGAATCTGGGTTGATAGTAGCTAAAAATTCTTTTATTTCTTCATCTGTCATTTCTTCAACAGGTTTATTTGGTTTAATTCCAGCTTTTAAAGCTTCACTACTAAAATTATCCATTTTTAACCTCCTTTAACTAAAATATAGAGGAGTTTCTCTTTCTCCTCTATATAATGTATTTTTTATTTTTAGAAAATTTATGAATTTAAGACACTCTTATAATCTTCCATATTAATTTCTTCGCCGGTTTCGTTATCTACTGCTACCATTTCTCTATCTTTATTTACATTAAAAGAAACATTATCATTATAACCTTTGTGAATTTCGTCTGGTTTTGAAAAATCGGGAGAGCCTTGTATTTCTTCATTAGTTTCTATACTAATATCAATACAATTTTCTATATCTTTTTCTTCTTTAATAGTGTTTATTTTATTCTCTAATCGCTTAATAATTTCTTGTTGTTCCAAAAGCATTTGATATAATTCTTGTTGACTTTTTGTAATATAAGGAATAATATTATTTGTATTAATTATATATTGTTTGTCTATAACGTTATGATTTTCATCATATCTATCAATTCCTGCAACAAATTTATCATTAATTTCTTTTAATTCTTGTGCAACATATCCTATCTCATAGAAATCGTTATTATTTTTAAAACTATATTCTCTATGTTTTATTTTCATAATGGTATTTATTCCACTAACTTCACTATCATAGACATCTTTCTTTAGTCTTAAATCGGAAGAAGCATCTGGGAAAAACCCATAAGCTTGGCCTTCATATGTGTTAAGAGTTAGAAGAGTTTCTGTTTGCATTTTGAAGGCTTTTACACCTGTACTATTTGTCTCTCCACCACTGTAAATATACCTATAATTATTATCTCCTTTTAGCATATAATCTGTATAAACTCTTATATAAAGATTGTTAGATAAATCTCCATAAACGGAATATTTTATATTATCATTAAGAGCATAACAAAAACTTCTATATTTACTTTTTTGCATACCAATAGCTAAATGATGATACATATTGGTATTTAAGCTATCATGCAATACGTAAAGAGTTGGACCTTCATAACCATTAGAACCAACTCTTATTCTACCTCCAAAAGATAACCACATATTTCCTATAACACTTAAACCTTGATGTTTTAAGTAATTGATAGAGTCTCTAAAATAAACTGCTGTAATACCCTCTTTAGGAGTACTACCAGAACCTTCTTCATATTGACAACCTATTGCAAAAAATTTAGAAGTTGAATAACCAGGATTTGGACCTATAAAACTTCCCCAATAAGTGCTACTATTATAAGTCATTTTTGCCGCAGATAAATGTGCAATATAATTACTTTCGACAGTAGTTTGTCCATTATAAAATTTTAAACTTGGTCCAGATAATTTTAACATATATCTTCCATCATCGGTATAAGTAATTGCACCATCTTTACCAAAACTAGCAAGTTTAGAACCACCTGTTGCACTTTCTCCAGTATAAAATACCCAATTTTTTCTATCGAAGCGACTAATTAAATAATTATTGGTTGTACCATCATAAAAACTTAAATAACTATCGTTAAAATTAAAAATTTTTGCATTAGTAGCATAATATAAATTTAAACCTTTATCTGTTCCACTACCAACAAAACTCCAATATTGACTCACTCCATTCCAACCAATTCTTACCATTTCAGGGTCTAATTCTAAGGCCGTACCATCTTTTTCACCATTTTTTAAATCTTCTCTTGTTACAGCTAAGGCAATTTTTCCTTCACTTGCTGTAATTCTACTATCTAATGAAGTAATATCTCCATTAATTTCTTTTATAGAAGTATTAAAAGCTTGGAATTGTTCTGCAGTATTCTCAAATCCACTAGTTACTGTTTGAGTAAGTTTTCCTAAACTCTCATTTGTACCAGCTAAACCAGTTTCTATTGTTGTAACTTTTGAATTAGTTGCGAAAATTTTTTTGTCTGTTTGTTCAAATTTGCTTGTATAATCTTGAGTAATTTTTATATCTAAATCAGTAATTTCGTCTCCAATTACTTCTTTTATTCCATCCCAATAGGTAGAATCGATATCTTTTAAATCAACATCTATTTTCTTTAAAGCATCATCTAAATCAGTTATATTCGTATCAATAGAGTCTATATCTGTTTGAATACCTGTAATTAATTCTGTATGACTTCCTACTGTTGATTGAATTCCTTTTATACTAATATCTAATTGTGCATATTTTTCATTAAGACCTGTAATGTTTCCATTAATATCTTCTAATGCACCAGGTACAGATTCCATATCATTAAAAATGTTTCCGTCAATATCTGAACTTGCGCCATATTTTAAATAAACTCCTCTTTGAGATATTTCAAAAATTGTATGTCCTTCAACATCCAATCCCCTCAATCCAAACATTGGTGTCCCATCGTCATCTGTCCAAGTTCCTAATTGTAATTTCATTTGTTTTTGCAAATAATTTTTTTGGATATCTTTTGGTTGATAAATAACCAAACCATCAGTAGAAGTTAATTGAACCACATTTTCTTGTGCGCCAATGGTAAGTCCGTTCCAACCTAAGCTTACGCTAGTTTGATATACATCAAAGTTTTTTATTGGATTGGTTTTCTCTCCAACAAAATAATCCATTTCATCTAAATAACTTTGCGCTGGAACGCTAGTTCCAAATGTATCTGTAACATCAATTACTATTGGGTCAGCAATATCAATAGACCACTCTTGATTTAGTTCAGTTAAAGCTGCGATAATTCCAAAAGTACCGGTATTATCAATATTATCAGCAAAACCACTAATAACATTCCAATCTGATGACATAAAGTCGCCATTAATTTCTTTTCCATTAATATTATCAAATTCTAATTCTTTATAACGACCGCTAAAACCTCCATATAAATCTATTGCGGCAGTTTTTGGTATATTATTGAAACGAATTTTTATACTATAATAATATTTATGTTTCTTAATAATTCTAGGTTTATTTTCTGCCGTTTTAAAAATACTACTATTAACATACGCTTTAATACTATTTCTTCTTGTAGTATTACCAATAGTAACATAATCTAAAACTTTTTCATTAACTGTCTCTTGTTTTAAAGTTTGAGTATCTCCAACATAAGTCCAAGATTGATAACTTTCTTTAAAACTACTAACAAATAAATTTTCTAAAGTAATATTACCTTTAAATTTACTTAATTCTCTAAAAGTTAAACCACCATCATTAAATAAAACGTAAGTATCAAAATCTGTATATCCATCACTATCTTCTCCATAAGCATACAAACCTGTTTCATTCCATATAAAACGAGGTTCAGAAGAATTAAAAATTTGAATTTGTCTAGTATCTAAATTTCCTACTGTAATTGCATTAGCGTTAATAAAATCTGGTGTAATTGCAGTAGTCCAAGCATAATTACCTGTATCATCATACTTATTAGCTATAAAGATACCATTTGATGTAATTCTTAATTTTCCATAAACTCCTTGTTTATTTAGTTCTTTATTAGTTACAGTAATACCACTATTATCCCATACAACATCATTATTGGGACTTAGCGCGAGCGCCATATTATTTTGTTTTAAAGAGTCCATAATTAAATCTGTTCTGATTTCTCCTGTTGAATTAGTAATAGTAGTTGTTTTATCATAATTATACTCTTTGCTTTCTATTGCAACTGTACTGGCTGTAATTTTTTGAAATAAATCTTCAAATTTATCTTTAAAATTAGTAATATTTAAAGTGGTATTTTGTGGCTCTAATAAATCATAAGTAATTGAACTAATAAAACCAATTAAACCAAAGAAATTTAATTCTTCGTCATAAATTGGCACTTTAGTTCCAACTTCAGGTCTAAAATCTTTTACTTTTAATTCTGGATTTAAGACTGTCGAAATATCTAACACATTTATTGAATAAGATACTTGTGGGAAACAAGAAGTTTTCATTACTTCTAAAGCATCGTTATAATAAAATTTCCCTGTTACATCTTGTTCATAAGTTACATTAAACCAAGAAGGTGCGTCTGTAGGCTCTTTCATTGTCATTAAAGGACAATTTGTTGTTGTATTTAAATGTATTTTTGTTAAAGTCTTTTTAGTCTTATCATCCATTTCTTTATAAGTATAATAATCAGTACCATACTCTAAAGTAATTTTTTGTTGTGTAGCAGTTTTTATAGAAGCAAAATCTGGATAGCTTACTAAACCTGTTGTTAATTCTACTTTTACAGAAGAAAGAATAACATCTTCTGTATCAATTTCTAAAATTCTTTCTAGTTCAGCAAAATATGGTCTTTCATTAGTAAATTCTGGTCTTACATAACCTGTATAAATATAAGGATTGCTTCCGCGCGCTTTCGCTCTAATATATAATTGAGTATCTTTGTTTATTCCTACTCCTGTTGTTGTAATTGATTGTAATTGATAGAAAGTTACATAAATACCTCTTTTATACTGTGAAGGTGCTTCTGTGTCATAAGTTGTATAACCAAATTGAACTTCATAATCAGTTCCTTTAACATAAGTTTTAAAATTACCTTCTGTACTCTCTATTGCTGGATTTCCAGTCATTACTTCAATAGAATCAATATCAATAACATCATATAATCCCAATGATTTTGTTTCTGTTTTTGTGGTGATTTGCGCATTTCCATCGTCATCATAAGTTATTTCATCATAAGTTGTTTCATAATCACAAATTTTTTCATTTGGAATAAAGAAACAGAAATAATCTTGTTTCCAATCCACCTTACCTAAAACTGAATTTTCTAATGGTTGCTCTTTTGGTATCATTTTAAAAGAAGTGTAAGGACTATTAGAATAAATTCCATAGTCTGTATCTTCCCAAAATCCTTCACGAATATAAGGAAATAATAAATTTTCAAATTGTGAAATTGCTTCTTTTTTCTCTTTTTGAGCATTATATAATTCAGCTTTTAATTGTTCTATTTTAGTCTCTAATTCTGGTATTAAACCTGTGCTTCCACCTTGGTCTTTAGGTTTTCCTAATTCATCAATTCTTGTTTGATATTCATTAATTTTAGCTTTCCAATATTTTTTTAATTTTGTATAAAATTCTAATGGAAAATAACTCAAATCACAAGAGAAACAACCATAAGATTGTTCAGGTCCTAGTTTTACATTTAATACCTGCATTTTAGTTACAGTACCAATAATTTCATCATATTCGCAAGGTGTCCATTGCAATTGATTTATATTCTCTTCTGTAACTTTTGTTCCGTCATTAAATACTAAATTTATAGGTTTCGTAAAAGTTGTAGGTATATCGCTTTCGCGCACACCAACTTCACTAAATTTTACTATTCTTATACCATCTTCTGTATAAATATAACATTTTCTATTCTCTTTTGTTTGAACTTCATCAGGACATAAAGCCCATTCTTCATCTATATCATTATATTGTTCTTGCGCAGAATCTCTTGAAGAAGTTTTTAATTCTAATTCAGCTTTTAAATTAGTTAATTCTTCTCTGGCGCGAGTTAGTTCTAATGATTTATTTTCAATATAAATATTTCTATATCTAATATTAGTTTTGTGTTGGTTAATGACGTCTCTAGTGTTATTTACAGTTTTTTCTACTAAATTAGGTGTGGCATATATTGAACCTTTAAAAGTTAAACTTAAATTAGGGTCAATTAATTGTTCACTATGTAAATCACTATCAGTATCATTTTCACCTAAAAACCAACTTAAATCTAATAGATAATTTTCTTTCATATAATTTTTATCATTAGTAGATATAGAAACAATTCCCTCATTAACATTCTCATTATCTAAGTCTGTTACATACATTTTTGTAACCACTTGACTACTATCAACCGTTCTTTGAATACTCTTTAAATTCTTTTTATAATCAATAGAAAATAAAGCGTCTTGTGGTAAATCATTTTTTAATACAATAGTCTTTGATTTTATTTGTCCTTCTTCATCATAAAGAATTTCAAAAGTAGGCCAACATTCAAATTTTTCACAAATTTCTTGTTGTATATTCCAAATATTAGATTTACTTACTGTTAAAATTCTTTGTTTAATCTCATATTCATCACTCTTGATAGGATTGTTATCTTCGTCATAACTTATAATTCTATCATCTTCATAGAATTGTTCCTTTCCAGTTTTCATATCTGAAGTTGGGTCTTCTTCTTGTCTATTATCGTGTTCCATATCTGTATCAACTTCATAATAACTTTCTACTCTATAATTCCAAGAAGGTACATTTTCTAATAATTTCTTTTCCCAAAAATGTATATCACTATTGTACGCACCAATAGGTTGATTATCTGGGTCATTAGGGTCTTCGTTAGAAGCATATTGTCTTAAAGTATTCTCATTAAATTCAATCTCATATCCTAATTGACTTAATTCAAATTCTGCTAAACTCATAAAAGTTGCATCTAAAGTAATCTGGTCTCCGTCAGTATGATTTTCTTGATAATCTCTTAATACATATTCATTGATACCATCTTTATCAATTACTCTTACTTTATATTGTTTTGTAATAAATTCCCATCTTGGGTTATCAATATATTTACTTCTATCTTTACTCAAAATTCTCAATGGTAAAGTTAAAGATAAGTTCTTTTGACCGTTTGAATTAACAGTAATTTGAGGAGCATATGCTTGCCCCTCAAATTCTTTATCACTATCATAAAGAGCATCTATAAAATTACCATCATGAGAGTAAATACTAATTTGTACTCTATCACTCATTCCTTTTCCTCCTCTTTATAAATAAGTATGTTTCCATTCTACATTTACATTTTTCAATCTATAATTATCTGCTGTATTAGCTACAATTACTTTGTTGAAAATTGTATTTTCTATTGCAGTCCCTTCAATCTCTGAAATTATTGTAGGGAATACTTTATCATAATCTACAAAATTACAGTCTGCAAGAGAAAGGAAAGTATGGTCTTTATTAAATCTATTTAAATTTAAGACTTTTGTCTCATCTGTGTTATGTCTTAAATAAACTTCTCCTAAAGTACTATCAATTTCAATTTTCCAATTAGCTGGATTATTGTCATAAATATCTTTAAAAGGCTGATAGTTAGTAAAAGGTTCAATAATAATTTCAGAAACTTTTGTTTCTTCAACAAAACCATCGTCAGTAAATTTACCTGAATAAGTTTGGATTGTTAAAGGAGTTTCAATATTTATATAATCAAAAGTCAAACTTAAATCAGCGGTTTCAGTACCACTATTTAATAAGTAAATAGGTCTAGTTGCGCTAATACCAGATTTATCTGCGTCTCCTGTATCTACTTCAACATAAGGTTTTGTATGAATATTATTATCATTATAGAACCAAGTCTTGTCTAATAAATTGCTTCCAGTTACCCAAGGATGTATATCATTTATAGAAGAAGTTAATTTGTAACTTAATTCAACTTCAGGATTTAAATCACTAGAAATTAACCAATGGTCATATTGTTTTCTAGTAACTAAATTAGCTAAAGTATTCTTTTGTAATTCAGTTAAAGGTTCTATATCAGCGACTTCTTTCTCATAATAAATTGTAAATGGTTTTTCATCAAGAAGCACTTTATATTTTCTAATCATATCTTCCTCTGTATCTGCTTCAACAATTCCCATAAGGTCTGCGCGCAAACACATTCTATATTCACTATCTATAATACCAATTCCTTCTTTTGTTCTTGAAGGCGCTGGACTTTTAGCTTGAGCAATTCTATATAAAGAAGTACAATCTTCGATTCTATTACAATAGAAAGATGGTGCATCCCAACTATTGTCTCCTCTAACATAAATTCCTAATTGACCACAAATCGTAACATAACTTTTATCTTGATTAAACACTATCCAATAAACTTCGTCAGAACTTTTAATAGTATGTTCACCAATTCTTCTAATAATTCCATCTTTACTGAATTCGTCTCTAACTCCGTTTTTTAATTGTCTTAAAGGAGTAGTAAAAGTTAAGTTATTAACTTTTTCTGGTGCATAAGGTATATAATCATGAGGAGTAAATCCTTCTTCTAATTGAGGCATACATAAATCTATAATTGTGCTATCATCTGTGTCTGTATTGTGTTGTACTTCTAACACCAATTCGGCGGCATTACTAATGCTTTCAGCAGTAATTGGTATATAAATTTTTTGCCATTCTCCAATTAAATTTTCAAGAGATTTATGACTTATTACAGTAGAAGCACTACTATCTGAAGTTACCTTTGCTACAGCTAAACGATTCACAGTTGGGTCATCCGCTTGTATAACTCTAGCATAAATACTAAGAACCATATTTCCTTTTTTCTGTTGTATTCTAGTACTTATTGTACCTTTTTTATGGTTTTCAAAAGAAATACGATAAATATTCCTATTATCGTATTTTTCCGTTAATCTTTCAGCGGTACAATATTCCTTTGTCCAATTTAACAAATTTTGTTCTTTTATTAAGTTTCTACTTTTATTTTCAATTTTAACTGGATTACTTCCAACAGAAACTAATTCACTAGGAACGTTAGGACTAGGTGTCCCATATTCACAACTATTGTCAAAAGTAATATTTTCTAAACACCAAGCTAAATCAGGTTCTTTTCCTGCGCCAAAAGCATTAGTTAAATCAACAACCAATGGTTTACGCATTTTTATCATTCCAGAACCATCTGCTGTTCTATTAACAATAAATCTTGGTCTATCTTCTAAGTTGTTAAAAATTAAACCTAATTTTTCATATTCGTTTACTTTTGTAGAATTTACAGAATAAGTATCGTTTATATCATAAGTAAATGAGTACCAAGGTTTAGTTTCTGCTATTGTTGTAATTTGAGTATTTTTTCTATAAATCTCAAAATCGTCATACCAAGCTTTTTGCGCGTTTGAATATGGTATTATTTCTTCTTCTGCTTTTCTATAATAATAAATAAATGGATTTCCTTTACTATATTCATCCTTTAAAAATTGTATAAATAAAGGCAAGCATTCGTCAACAGACATATTATCATTAGCTCCGAAATCTTTTCTTTTAATACACATATAAAGATAATTTTCTTGTAAGCAAGCCGCAGCTTCACCAGTTGTATTATAAGCATAAGTATTATTATTTATAAGTCTATTACAGAAAATTGGACCATTGGCTCCTGCGATATGTGCGGTTGCACCGAAATAAGTGTGTAATTGTCTATTGTATTGTCCCCATTTTTCATTCCCAGTAACTATTAATTTTCCAACTCTTTTATGAATTCCATCTGCTTCAAGAGTATCTTGAGTTCCATCAGATAGTTGTAATAATTCTTGACCTTCTGCCAATGGAAAACTTTTAAATTGATTGTCGTAACCACTAATTTGCATATCAATATTAGCCAAACCATAATTAACTTTTTGAATTGGTACTTCTCCATAAGTTAAAGTAAACCAATCGTAGTTTTTATTTAAAGCTAAAGTTATATATCTACAATTAAACGGTGTTCTAAATGTCTGTCCTTCAGTGAAAGGTTCTCCCCACATAAAAGTAAAATCTTTATTATAATAACAAAGATTACTATAACCATTACGACTAAAATTAGAATTAATACTATAAACCATATTTCCCAAAACAGGAATTTTTATTCCAAAGAAATCAGCAGAGTTTACTATTTCTCCTTTAGAATAATGTCTATATTGTCCATCCAACTCGATATGATTATCTGGGTCAAATAAGTTAATATTACTTCCAACTGTTTTAATTCTACTAGAAGTTTCTACGCTAGGCGCGCCGCCTTCAGCAACATCCCAGAAATCTATATTAGTATCTAACCATTCTTTTGTTGGTTCTTTTCCACTTCCAAATTGTTTTGTTAAGTTTATTAAAATTGGATGTGTGAAAGTAAAGCTATTATCATTATCACTAATATTATTTAATAAAATTTTAGTTTTATCTATATTAGTTTGATAAATTAATGATAATAATTGTTCAGTATTTCCTGTTAATTTAGTTGTATATGAAGGTTTTTTAATATATTCTATTTTTATATTTGGTTGCAATATATCATTAGAATTTATATTTGTTATTTCTCTATAACTTTCAAGTTTTTGTAATTCAGCTTTTTGTTCTGATGTTAAAACTATTCCAGAAGTTGTTTTTGCTTTCCAATAAACTTTAACAGAATTTTCTTCTTCTTTTTGTTTAGTTAACCATGCTTTTAATTCTTCTAATGAATTTGCTATTTCTTTATCAATATAAATATAAAGTGCACCAGTATTAGTTGCATATATATGTGGTTCGTCTAAATTGTAATTTCCAATAAAATTAAAATGAGTAGATTTTCCTATATAATTATCAGATGTTTTTCCAGTTTCCATTCTAGCTCTAAAAGTATTAACTAAATTTCCAGGTTCTGAAACCCAATTTTCAGTTCCATCTAGTTCAATATAATTCCAAGTATGTGCCTCCATATTGGTTTTTAAATCAATATAATCTCCATCCAATAGTTCTTTTTTACATTGTATATTGCTAATTTGTTGTTTATTTTTTATATAGCTATTAATTTCTTCTTCAGAATTTAATGTTATATAAATATTATCATTATAAACAGTTCCTTGAACGAAACCTTCAATTCCCCAAGTAATTTTTACAATATCTCTTGAAAGAACAATTGAATAATTAGGAGAAGATGAATTTAATAATCCTCCACTAACATTATTTTTATCATAAGTCCAAGCAAAAATCTTCAAACGACTATCTTTTAATAATTTTTTATTTTGCCCAAAATTTAAAGTCAATTTAGTTCCTTTTTTCAAAGGTTTAAAAAGTTCTATTTGTAATTGAACAGCAAAATAACCATCTTTTATAGCTGTTCCGCTAACTTTTAAAGAGCCGTCTGTATTACTTTTAACATTTATTCCTAAGGCAGAAGAACTAAAATTAATATTATTTGTATTTAAAAAATTATTAGAAGAAGCATTTATTTTAAAATCTTCTTGTCCCACAATATTAATTTCAATAGGATAATCAGGACTTGGGCTCTCTGGAATTTCCCATTTTAGTTGTGGTTTTAGCTTGTTTGAACTAGTTAAGGTATTTTGTCCATTATACATTATTAAGTGTGTTAAATTGTCGTATTTTTCTTTTTGAGTTTCTGTATATTCTTCAACTTCTTCTTCAGCTAGTTCATATTCAACAATAACTGGCATTCCTTCTGCCTTTTGTTGTGCTAACCATTGTTTAAAGTCTGTAACATTTCGATTAACAATACCTATATCAAGTGATATTCTTATTTGAGCCAAACTCCATCCACTTATTCCATTTATTGCATTACTATTATAACCTTCTATTCCAGTTATCTCTTCAAAATAATTTGATAATAAATTACCTTTACTAGTTTCTCCTATTATTTTTATATCAGGAATTTGGTATATATATTGATTATTTTTTGTTGCACCACTTAAAATCCAATTTTCTGTTCCATCTAGTTCTATTTGCTTTCTCTTATGATGTATTCCATCTCTTGCTAAATAATCCTCTTTCATTAATTTTTGACCTTCAGATAAAGGAAATATTATGTTCTTTCTACTTGATTCATTAAAAGTAGTTTTTGTTGTCCCAATTTCTAATTGAAGATTAGAAAAAGTTACTATTCCCCCACTGGTTTGAGTGTTCCAACCAAAACCGATGCCTTTTATTACTTTTCCAGCTTCAGATTTAACTTCTACATCTATTTCTGTAGCCCCACTATTTCCTCCGCCAGTACCAGTTCCGTCTGTATATAAAAATCTTAAACCAGGTTTAAATATATTATTATTTTGACTAATATGATAACTTAAAGTATATTGTAAATTTGGATTATTATCGCCAAATAAAATATCCAATCCTAAAATACTAGCAAAATCATTTTTACTTAAATCAATAGTAAAAGAATTTTCTGATTTAATAGTAATACTTTTTTTACCAATTTTTCTTAATATATCCATATTAGCTAAATTTTTATTATTTAATACAAACTTAACGTTTCCACAATTATATTCACTGTAAGGAGTAGCTTCACTTCCTTCTTCAGCCTTTACATTTGCAGATAATTTATTATTATATCCAGCTACAACATAAATATATTTACTGTTTTCTGTTGTTTTGAATGTTGCTTCTTGTTTTACTGGTCCTGCAGCTTCATCTGCCCAGAATCCATTAGTTGATATAGCATTTAAGTTTTCTGTTGGATTTTCATCAAAACAAAAACCTCTAAATTTGGCACTTTCAGTATCACTTCTAGTTATAGTATAATTTGTATTTGGTTTACAAGCAAACAAATATCCACTATATTCTGAATTACTTTTTAAAACAGTACCATTTAAACTAGAACCATAAGTACTATAATGTAAGATTTGACTCTTATCTATTAAATTAATATTACTTCCAATATTTTTAATTTCACTAGGTGCTTCAGGACTAGGACTTGGTAAAATATGATTATATACTAAAGTAAAATAAGGCGCGATTTTATCATCTGAATATATATTAGTTGTTCCTAAATATAATTTTGCTTTATCAATTTCTTGTCCAACCGCAATTTGTTCATCTGTTAAAGTTAATTCTTCAATTTCTCCTGTTTGATAATATAATTCTAAAGGTTCTCCTTCACTATTCCATTGTTTTAATAATTCAGTAAATCCTTCCAAATTTTGTTTATCAGCAGGTAAGCTTGATTTTGAAATATTAAAGTAAAGAAGGTCACTACTATAAAACATATACTCATAATCTCCGTGTGCTTGAGTAGTTCTTATAAAACTTCTATTGCAATAACCAATTTTATTTGCATTTAAATAAGAAACTCCTAAACTAAAACGAATTGTATTTGTATATGTAGCATTTAATGCCCATTTTTCTTCTCCTGTAAAAGTAGTTCTTGACCAATTATGAATTTCTTTTTTATTTTTAAAATCAAAATAATCTTCTTTTAACATTGGTTTTTGGATTGGTAGTACAAATTCTCGTTTTTGAGTCTTATCTCTATTAGCAATTACAAAAGAACAACTTCCTTGCCCATAAGGAGTATAATTTGTTATTTTTCTTTCTTCAATTTTTATTCCTATTTCTTCATTATCATAAGTTTTTCCATTTAAATTTGTTCCTTTTAAAATTAAATTTATTTTTCTATATTCAGAACTCATTGTAAAACTACTTATAGTTTTTATAGGAACTTCAACATCTGTGCCATAAAGTTCAAATAAAATTTCAAAGTTTTCATTATTTGTATATCCATAATAAGTTTTTCCTATTTCAAAAACACCTTCTAGTTCTTTTCCTAAAAAAGAAGTTTTATCACTAGTTGCAGTTCCATTTACTTTTATAATATTAGAATCTTCAATAGGTGTAAAAGTTAAACCAATTACTGTTCTTTCTTGGAATGAGTCTGTTGCGTTGAATAAGTTTGTATTTTGTCCTAAAACTGTAATTTTACTTAAATTTGCAGAAGAAGGTTTTATATCTTCTTCAACATCTTGTTTAACATTACCATTAATGTCTAATTCCTTATTTGTCACTGTAATTCCATTTACTGTTAGATTATCTCCTTCAACTTCAGTACCTGGAACTTCTTCAACAACTTCTTGCGCACTATTACCGCTTACACTTACTTTCGTATATCTTTGATAATTATCTGTATTATTATAAGAAATAATTTCTCCTTCTCCCAAATCTTTTTGGTCATAATGTTCTTGAGAATGTTTTCCTTCAATTCTTATGTTTTCTAATTTATTATCAGAAGCATCGTTAATTGTAATACTACTTCCTTCCGCACTTCCTTTTTCAGTTTCCACTTCTAGCGCGGTTTCTGTATTATTACTTTGTACTTTTGCTCTTACATAATACTTATCACCAACATTATTTTCTTCTGTGTGCTGACTAATTCCATCGTATTTTTCATTAGCAGTAACTGTTGCTTTTTGTTTACTAATAGTTGCTTTTCCATTGTTTTGATTATCCCAATTATCTAAATCTTCTAAAAAACTACTATTAATTTCATTATTATAAAGCTTATCTTGACTAGCGTCTCCACTGACAACCAAATCATCAACAGGTCCTACTAAACCATCAGTAATATTTATGTCTTTTCCTTCAATACTGTTAGTAATATTTTTTCCTGCAATTTCTAAAGCTGTATCTAAACTATCAGTATTAATTTCAGCAGAAGCAAAATATTTATGGTCTATTAAAGCTTCTCTTTGTTCTTGTGCAATTCCTGAGTATTGATATGGCGCGCCAATAGTAACTTCTCCATTTTTAGCTTGAATTTGTGCTAAGTTATTAGTTTTCCAAGCTTTCTCAACTGAACGAGAATTTACATCAGCAAAATCAGTATCACTTAAAGTATTATTATATTTAGTCTCTTGTTCTGATTTTCCTTCAATTTTCAAATCTTCAATATAATCATTGTCTGCGTCAGTTAATACAAAATCATTTCCTTTAATTGTACTACTTGGATTTTCTGTTTCTAATCCTTCAAATGTTCCTTCTGTACTATAACCATCGTTATCAATACAAACAAAAGAAATTACCATTTCACCTTTATACACACCTTCAATAATTGTTCTTTCTCCAACTTGTTTTTCACCTTCAATAAAAGGCAAATGAGAAAAGTCAATTTCAGCATTTAAAGCTGCCCAATAATATTTATAAGGCTCTTCTGAAAAAATTAATTTTTGTATCTTATTTGGTTGTAACCATTGTTTAATTTGATTTAATTGCGCGATTGTTACACTGTCAAAAGCTATGTTAATATTAAAAATTTTCTCATTAACTTGAGTTTTCCACTTATATACTCCTTTCTTACCCATAATTGTGGCAATGTTAGGATTAACACTACCATAAACAGGAGGAGTATAGCGGTCACTAGAAGAGACCGCTAATAAATTAAATTCACTGGCCCAGTGGTCGCCGAATTTAAAATCAATATAATCGTTTTGCATCCTTTACCTCCTTCTTATTTTCATAGTATTTCCATTTGTTGCATCTTTATAAATTGATGATTTTACTTTGTTTATAATTTTATCAATAGAATCAACATCTGTTGCTTCTTGAACATTGATATTTAAAGAATCAATTTGTATTGTTTCTTCTGACGCTTTCTCTTGAGTTTGATTTGAATTTTTACTTGCTTTTGAAAGAGTATCTCTTAATCCTTCAAATAACTCTGTCTGTCTAGCATTTAAGAAAGCTTCTGGTTTGGTTTTTGTACCGTGTACCATTGTTGGTCCTGTAAAATCTACATAACCACCAGTTTTATATCCTTGGAGTTGTGCTAATGTAACCCAACCTAGGTCTCCATTACCCAATCTTGAACCTCTACTAATATGATATGGTTTCGCTCTATTATTAGCAACGTTGGTAATATAAACTTCTTGTCCCATAAATTGATGACCTGCGGGTCTACTACCGTTAGAGTCATAATAATACCATCCAGAAACATATCTAACTCTATCTCCTTTTCTAGCGATACCATCTCCACTGCCATATCCACCAGAACCACCTGAACTTCCAGAACCTCCACCAGAATTTGAACTTCCGCCGGAACCTCCGCCACCAGAAACTATTCCAGTTCCAGAAGATGAACGACTAGGATTGTAGATTTTTTGATAGATTTTTTCTAAATATGACCACAATTTACTTCTACTATTATTAATTTCATTTACAGCGTCTTTAACTCCATTAACATTATTGCCTAAATAATTACGCATATTATCAATAGTATTGCTTACCGTAATTCCAGTATTACCAATTTTGTCTACAATAGTTCCATCTTGAATTCTTACTGGATTATTACAAAATTGTTGTAGTAGCTGATTAATTTTTCCAGTTTCAGCATTTCCAGCTTCTAATTGGTCAAACTGAGTTCCTGAAAATTCTGCAAAAGCATTGTCAATTTGTTCGTTGCGTTCTTCAAGTTTTTGCGCTTTTTCCTCTTCCATCATATTTTCTTCTTCATAACGTGCGGCTAAAAAGCTTTCTACTTCTTGTCTACCAGCTTCCATCATAGCTTGAGTTTCTTGCCAATAGATTCCATTTTCATCTTTAAAAGTAATTAAATTTTCCATTTGTTGAATTTGTAATTGTCTATCAGCTTCTCTTTCTTGTTGTTCTCTTTGAATTCTTTCTAGCTCTCTGTCTACTTCCGCATCAGCTTGAGCTTGTAACTGTTCTTGTAATTGTTTTTGCAAATCAATTAATTCTTGATTATATTGTGAAGTATTGTCTTTTTGCATTACAGCTATTTGCGCTCTCATTTGGTCAATTTCTAAAGCACTTTGTTGTTGAGTTCTAGCATCTCTAGCATCACTAATTTTTTGTTGTAAAGAGTTATAATATTCAGTATCAATTCTAGACATTTCATCATATTTCTTTTGTAAATCATCAACCTCTTTTTGGTCTTGTTGCATTAGCTGGTCATGAATTTCTGTTTTTATATCAATAATTGCTTGTCTTTTTTCTTCTTCAAAATCTTGTAAAGTTTGTAAGTATTCATATAACTTATCTTCTTGTCCTTCTAAAGCTTCAGTAATATTATCATAAACCGCAATTTTTTCTAATAAAATAGCTTTTTCACTTTCAGAAAGTTCTTTTGACTCTTTAATTGCCGTTTCATTTATATATGCTCCATATTCTGTCATAGAAACATATTTACTATATTTTTGAGTAATTTCATCTAAAGCGTCACTTTGCAACTTCTTTAATTCAGCTATATTTGCTTTAGCTATACTTGCGGCCGCAGCCGTAGCTTCATATTGTTTTTGTAATGACTCAGGAGTATTTCCGAATAAGTCTCCTTCTGTACTCATTCTATCAAGTGCTCTTTGAATAACATCGAATACTTCTGTAAATTCTCCAGACCAAGCACCTAACAAATCATTAATTTTACTTAATCTATCCTCTACAATAGATTTCAAAGTTTCTTCAGCGCTCATTAAATTATCTTTGGCATCGCGCCATTTTTCAGCTACTTCTTCACTTTCTTTTGCAGTTTTAGTAACCCAAGTAGTAACTTCGGCCCAATTGGCGCCCATGCTTTCCCATTCTTGTCTTACCAAATCATTATAGAAAGCATCTGTTATCCTATATTGGTTTAAGTCTTGGTCCCATTGTAAAAACTGTCCTAAATTAGAACCTTGTACTTGTTCATTAATTAATCTCATATCGGCTTCTAAGTCAGCAACCGTTTTATCAGCATTAGACCATAAATCAATAGTAGTTAAAAGTTTATCATTTAATAAGTCTAAAGTTTCTAAATCTCCATAAGCCATTGTAATTTTATGTTCACTAACTGATTGCATAAATTCAAGATTTTCTCTTACATCTTCTAATCTCTGTAAAAGTTTATCATACATAGAAGTAATATTTTGAATTTGTGTACTTTCAATTTCATATAATTTAGTTTCATTTTCTTGCATTGACTCATATTGAGATTCATATTCTTCCATTAATCTTTGGAATTCTTTAATTCTTTCTTCTTGAGACTCAGAAGAAATATAAACTTCACTTACTTTTAGTTGTAACAAACCTTCGTCTGTAAAGTAAGCTAAATCTCCATAAGCAGAAGAAATTTGATTACGTAAATCCGCTAAATATCCTTTTTGTGCTCTAATATAATCATTATAAATGGCGGCTTGTTGAGAAAGTAATTCGTTTTCTTTTTTCAAGTCTTCGATATAATAATTTTTATTAGCATCAATAATATTACGTTTCTCTCTTAAACGATTTATTTTAGCTTCTATATTTTGAATTTGTTTCATATAATTATAGAACTTTTCAAAATATTCCATATACGCTTCAAATTCATCTTTCTTACTCTTGTCTTTTGAACCTCCCATATTAGAAATATTTTCTAATATAGTACCACTATCATACATATTTTGTAAAGCATTATTTGTAGCACGAATTTGGTCAATTTGTTTTTGTATTTGGTCAATATATTCTTGGCCTGAAATTGAACCTTCTGTTTTTATGTCACTTCCAAAATTTTCTACATTACTATTACTTGTTCCGCCACCTGTTAAATCTATCCAAGTATCATCTGCACTATCGTCTCTTTCATGATTTAATACAACAGTTAATACTCCATCTTTATTCATTGCACTACCAGTAGCATTTAATTCTTTTTGATAAGTTTCTTCGTCAATATACATCATATCGTCTACATTTCTTGCTTTTCCATTTACGCCGTCTGCAATACTTTGTATATATCTTTCAACTTTTCCAAGTATATTATTTGCTTTTGTTTTAAAAGTTGAAATTCCACCTAACATATTAGTTAAGAAACCACCAAAAGCAGGTAGAACATTTTGTTTTAAAGTATTTACCCAACTATCCCAAACATTGGCTGTATTTTGAAGTTCTGTATGTGTATTATTTTTAAGTTCTTCTTGGTCTTTTTCCAATTCTTCATTCATTTTTACTTTTTGTTCCATTGTTTGGCGCTCGTCTTCTGTATAATACTTATTAGCGTCAATCATTGATTTTAAATTTTCAAGTTGTGCAATTTTAGTCTCACCATCAGCGATTGCAGCTTTAATTTTCGCTTTTGCTAAATTTTCTAACGCATCTTTATTTAAAGCTAACTCTCCACGTTCATTAACGTAAACTGCAGTTAACATATCGCTATTATTGGCAATCATTTCAATTATGTCAAGCTGAGAAAGTTCTCCTTCTTTAATTTCATCATAAGCACTAGCTAAATCTTTTAAACTTGATATCTGTTGATTAACACCAGAGTTATAATCGTTATAAAAAGATTGTGAAGCAAGTAATTGTTGTTTTCTAGTTTGCTCAGCTAATTGGTCATTCAATCTTTTTGCATTTTCAATTTGTTGAGAAGATAAATCTAATTGTTTTTGTATCTCATCTTTTTGTTTTTGCAATTCATCTATTTTAGATTGTTCTGTTACTGTTAAATCTCTATTATTTGCTTGCGCGTTAAATTGTATTGCATTTATTTGATTATTCAAATCTTGTATTTGTTCAATGGCTTGTTGACCTTGCTCCATTGCCCCAAGTTTTAAATTATCAATTTGAGTTTTTAAAGCCTCATTAGCTTCTCCCATTTTATCAATAATTGTACTTGTGTTAACTAAAAATTGGTCTCCAACTACAGTTCCTTCTCCTAAATCAAAACCATCATCTAATGCTGACGTTAAACTATAATCACCAGCAAATAAATCTTGAAAAGATTGACCATTCATTGAACTTGCATCAGTTAAAGCTGTTTTTATTGCCTCAGTAACATCTTCCATAATAGTTCCAGGGTCTGGAATTATTTTTTCTATAAACAACTGTTTTTCTTCATCGGTCATTCCAATTTTGTCTGCAAAAGACATTAAAGAATTATTCCATTTTTCTTTAAAAGCTTTTACATCTACTGCATTGTTAATATCTAATTTACTCAACTCTTTTTCAAAAATTGGTCCTATGTCAGCATCACTTGTTATTCCACTTAATGCTTGTACCATTTTTTGAGCAAAACTATTCCTTTGATTAGTATCTCCGCCAAATAAATCATCGTTATTCATTATTTCATTAATTGACTCAAAAATCTTACCTCTTAGTTCAGAGTTTTGATTCATAAAAATAGTTTTTAATTGTTCATAAAGTTGGTCATAATTGGCATCTCCTTCCTCAACTTTTAAAGCACCTAATGCTTGTTTTATACTTGCGTCTAAATCTTCTTGCGCAGTTTGCACTTGAGTTTGGAACAGTTCTTCTAATAATTGTTTATCTTGTTCACTCGTTGCTGATTGTCTTAATAAATCAAATAATTTTTCTCTTTTTTCATTTAATTCATTAAATCCTAAACCATCTGCTTGAGCTTGAATATACTCATCATAAGCTTTTTGTAATTCTTCAGAATTATTACCGGTTGCGGCTTTCGATATTAAATTAACTAAATCATCCGTTAATTTTGTTTCATTATTCTCAAACCATTCATTCATTTTACTTTCGTCATTCTTAAAATCTTCAGTATTAACATTTATAAAATCTTGAGAAAATGTATCGGTAATTGATTCTACAAGAGTAGATTGTTCGCTATTTAAATTTTTATTTTGTATAGCAATTTCTCTATTAGTAGAAATATAACTATTGTTTACTTCTTTTGCGCCATCAGAAGCTGCTTTTAATGTTTCTTTATGTGCTTCTATAAGTCTGTATAATTTATTCTTTGTCTCGTCATTCCAATCAGCTTCCTCTACTGCTTTTTTAGCTTCATCTAAATCTGGTATAACATTTTGTTGAATATCACTGGCTAAATCTTTTGCACTGTAAGTTCTTACAGATAAATCTCCTTCTTCACGATTAGTAGGTTGCCAATGAACACGACCAGATTGTCCCATTCCTAAAAATCCGCCTTCAAATCCACCGATTTCTTTTGCTATATTTTGTTCATTTGTAATTGCTTCTTTGTGAGTATCATTATAGGCATTTTCAGGATTAACATCAGGACTTGTAATACTAATTTCTTTTGTTTTCCCTTCTGTTGTTTTTCCTAAAGTTAATCTATTTTTATAGCTTTCTTCTTCTTTTTGAAGTGCTTCGATTTTCTTTTGTTTTAAATATTCTTTTATATATTCTGCACTTTTTAAATAAGCGTCTCCTTCTGAACTTATACCTTCTATTAAATCTGGATATTGGTCAATTAATTCTTGAGTTACAGTTTTTAATTCTTCTTTTTCTTCTGCAGTTAGCTCCATTTTTTCTGTCAAATCAAGATATTTATTTACCAAAGTCTCTAATGAATTAGCTTCATCACTTAATTTTTGTGCAGTTTCTTCTGAAGCTTGTACTGAAGCTCTTAATTCTGCATTCATATCAGATAAATGAGAAATAGCTTTTACTACAAGAGAAATAATTAAACTAATTCCAAGAGTCATACCAGCTTGTGCGGCAGTATAAGCCAATGTAGATGCCGTTAAAGCTTTTAATCCAATATTTTGTTTTTGTTGTGTTATATAACTTTGAGTTGCTTGAGCCACACTTATGCTTTCTTGTTTTGCTAATTGAGTAATGGCTTTTGCTTGCTTTTGAGTAACTCCTGCCAAAATTTCTGTTTCCTTTCCATTTTGTTGTATTATAGGAACTCCTTGTGAAATTTGACTATTGTATACCTGAATTAAACTATTTAATTCTTTTAGTGCTTTTCCTTGAGTAAAGAAAGTTTGACTTAATTTATTAGTTACTTTTCCGTTTACTCCACCAAAAATAGTTTGAGTACTTAAACCTCTAATATTACCTTCTGTATCTGCACCTATATTATTTGCAACATTATTAGTAATAGAATTTAAAGCATTTTCTTTATTTATTTTTGCTCTATTTGTAGCTAATTTTGTAAAAAATGCAGCAACCGCAGTTCCAGCAACAGTTAGCGCAGGACCTAATTGATTTACTAAGCCTAATAAATCTGCAATTAAATCATAAGCACCTTTTATTGCATTGTTTCCACTAGTAAGTGATGCGTAGAATGACTCTGCCTCAGCTTTAACATTATTTAAACTAGATTCAATACCAGTTGCATAATTTCTGAATTGTTGTGAAGAACGTCCAGCAGAATCTTGAGCGCTGCTTACTAATTCCATTGTTCTATCATAATCATTCATTAAAGCTAAGAAACGAGATTGTTGTCTATTACCAGCGATAACGGTAGCCAAATAAGCTTGTGAGTTTCTTGATAAATCGTTCCATTTTCCACCTAATTCATCAATAATATCATCCAAGTCTCTCATTTGATTTGTTGTATCAAATAATTCAATACCAACTGTTCTTAAAGCTGTTTGTACTTTATTTACGTCAACACCATCTTCTAGTGCGGTTGTAGGGTCTTCTTTTAATTCAGCCATACGAGCAACGATTGTTTTCATCGCAGAACCAATATTTGTTGGTGCCTCACGAGTTACTTCGACCATTTTACCTAAATATCCAAGTAAGTGGTCTAAATCTACACCAGCGGTTGCAGCAGATGATGCTACTTTTTCAATAGCGCTTGATAGTTCACCAAAATCCGCAGCTGAGTCAGCACCTACGGCAGAAATTTTATCTGTAACTTCCATCGCTTGTGTTGCGGCCATACTATAACCATTCATAATAGCAGTTAAAGTATTAGCGGCATCAGCCATTGAAACTTCACCTAAAGCGGCGGCTACAGCGGTTGCTTCTACCATTTGATTAACTTCTGCAGTATTTAAACCTTGTTGATAGTATAATTTAGTAGCTTCTAACAAATCTGTTGTTGTCATGTGTAAACGTTTAGCTTGTGCATTATAAGTTTCAAAACTTGACCATGCTTCTTGCGCAGTTTTATTAGTTACAATACCAATTTGTGTCATTGAATCATCCATTGCTTTTACAGTAGATAATCCTTGTTTTATAGTTGAAAATAATCTTTCTACTATATAATTTAATGAAATATAAGTTGTTAATGTACGTCCAACTTCTCCAAAAGTTTCATTAAAAGTTTTTGAAGCTATAGAACTATTTTTTAATTCTAAATTTTGTTTTTGCAAACTTTGCGCAAACATATCAGTTCTATTTTTAGCTTGTATTTTTAATTCGTTTAACTTTTCTAAACTTTCAGAAGTTTCTTGTGTTAATTTACTCTCTTCATTTTGTTCTAATAAGTCGTTAGAATTGTTAATTCTATTATCTTCTTGTTTTAATTGTTTTAGTTGCGCTTCGCTTGTTTTTTTAATGGCTTCTTCAACATTCAATTGACTTTTTGCTTTTTTGTCTAAAATTGGTTGCAATTCTGCCTCTAAAGTTTTTGAATGCTCTAAAATATCATTATAGGCTTGTAATTCTGCTTTTAAACCTTCTAAACTTTCATTACTTCCACCCTGAATTTTTTCTAAACTATTAATTTTTAAATTAGCATCTTTTATCGCCTGTGCATTTTCCGGAGTAGCTTTTCTTTCATATAATTTGTCTCTATTTGCTTTTTCTTGTTTTATTGTGTCTGCTGTACTTTTTATAAAATCTTCTTGTGCTTTAATTTGTTCTTTTAATGCTTGAGTACTTTCTCCATAAACTTGATAATTGCTTTGTATTCTCTCATTAATTTTTTCTAAAACAGCTTCAGTTTCAAGCAAATCTATTCCAGAAAATTTTGAAAAATCTATATTTCCCTTTTCATCTAAACTAGAATAAGCTCTTTGTAAATACCCCTCTAATTCTTCTTGGTACATACGAAGAACTCCATCACCATTACCTTCATACAAACTTTTGAAACCTGAATCTGGATAAACCATTCCTGTTAAATCTTGTTTTCCAGCTTGCATTATTGCTGTTAAATCTTTATTATATTGTAATTCTTGTTTTTCTCCATAACCACTTGTATTAGTTTCAATATTTTGAGTATGTTGGTCAACTTGCCCTAAAGAATTTTCAGCACTTTTTAAGAAATCGCGCTCTTGCCCTTCGACTCCTAATAATGCCCTTTGAGTGTTTGTTAAATTAGTAAATAAACTACCCAATTCTTGTAATTTACTATCTAAACCACTAATTGCAGCAGTAGTATTATTTACTGCTTGAAGCATTATATTATCAGAAGTATCTTCAGAAGACAATGTATTTACTGTAGCTTGTGTACTAATAATATCATTAACTAATCCACTTACGGTTTTTGCATTAGTAGCATTGCTTACACTAATTTTAGCATTTGAAGTTCTATCAATTATATTTGCATAATCTCTTGCGGCATCACGCATTTGAACTAATTGATTATATTGTTCATTTATGCTTTGTTTTAAATTATTATCTCTATTTACATTAGTTCTAGCAGTTACTTCCGTAAGTTCCTGCATCTTCTTTATAACTTTATCTATATCAGAAGCAGTAGAACCATCAATTCCTAATTGCTCAGAAAGTTTTTTATAACCTCTAGTTTTACTAGCTTGATTTTTATATTGTTCAATTCTTTTTAATTGATTTTCAAATTTTTTATATTCTTCAGCTAATCTTTTAATTTCTGCTTGTTCAGCCTCTAATAATTTTGAATTAGTAAAATCAGCTTTATTAGTTCTAGTAGTTGCTAATTTTTGTAATTCTTCATAACTAGAATATCCTTTGCTTTGTGCGGCTTGATTTTGATAAGCAGTAATTTCACTTTGTAACTGTTTTAAACTTCTTAATTTTGTTTCTTGTTCTTGAAGTTTTTGATTTTGAATATCTAATAATCTATTGTATTCATTAGAAACACCATTAGCTTGTAATTCCTGTTTTGCTTTATTTAATTGTTCAATATTATTTTTTAAAGTATCAATATTTTTTATTTCTTTATCAAAATCTGAACCCGTAAGATTTTTGAAATTTTGTTTAATTTCTAAAGTCTGTTTATTGATATCTTCCATTAATGTCTTATATTGAGTGGTACTTTTTACTAAACTATCCATATTAATAGTTTTCATTGTAATACCAATTTGTTTAACATTATTTTCTAACTCTTCTGTTATAGCATTAATTTTTTGAATATCTTTATCATTAAAAACAGATTTTTTACTAATGTTTTCAAAAACCTTTTGTAGTTTAGTCATTCGTTCTAAAGTTTTATTTAAACTTGTCTCTACACTTTTATCTAAGCTAATATTATCCATTACTTGGCTTAATTCTTTTTTAATTCTATCAATGTTAGTAATATTAGCTTGTGCATTTAAACGAATATTTAAACTATCGTTTCTCGCCATTCATTCTCACCTACCTTATATATTTATTTTTGATAAAATTAAAGATAACTTTATCTCACTAATTTGAATTCCACTATAAATTTCTTGTCCTCCATAAAAACCTATATTTAATACAGATTGATTATAATATCCCTCATTAGGATTATAATATTCACTTATTTTACTTTCATAAAATTCTTCCTCATCTATACTTGCAGTAGATTTTATATTTACTTTTAAACTTGCGGCTTGAGTTTTTAAACCTTTTAATAATGATGACATTGGAATAACTCCATAATTAGAAATTACAAAAAAATCAACATTTTGTCCAGCCAAACCTTCTTTAGAATTTACTACTAATTGAGTACCAAACCAGGCTGCCGCCAATCCTTTAATAGTATCAATAAAATCTTGAGCAGGGTCACTAGAAGAAAAATCTGCGGTTTCTATTGCTTCGTTTATTAAATTGTAATAATAATTATCACTACTTAATCCTCTTACAATTTCATCAACTTCTTGTTGTACCTCTCCTCCATGTAAACTTTGTAAACGTTTTAAAAACGTATCAAAAGAACCTCCACTATGTAAAGTAATATCATGAGGTAGAAACTTATTTCCAGTTTCTTTGTCTGCCTGTATTTTATAGTTTTTTACTGAAAAACCTATATCTAAACTATCGGTATAAGTAGTAACATCAGATTTAATAAATTTTCCTAACTCATCTATATTTCCTCCTGTTACTTCAACACCTTTAATGTTATTAAGTTGTGAGGCAAATAAACCAACCGCGGCTTCACCTAAAGAACCTTTCCATCGTCCTAATGCTGTTCGCGCCATTTGTCCAGCTTTCTTAATTTTATTTTCTTGAGTTCTATTATCAATATTTCTAAAAGAAGAAACCACCTCTTTTGAAATAGTACCTCTATTATTCAGTTTTTCTAAATTTTTTTGATAATCTTGACTAAGTCCTTGCAAAGCCTGATTAAAACTATTCTCAATATTATCAGCTAATTTCTTTTGATTGCTTTTACTTACATTTTGAGATAAATTACTACTTCCCAAAACATCTTTCATCGTATCAGCCAATACATTATAAATATTATTAAAAGAACTCTCAATAAAAGTTTGGATACCTTCATCACTTAAATATTTCTCATTAAGCTCTTGCGCGTTTTTCACTCCTAAAATTTTATAACAATCTTGTTCTCTTTTCTCTTGAGCTTTTATAATTTTGTCTCCTAAGGCCGCAACTTTTTTATCGTGTATTATCTTATTATAATGAGTAATTTCTTTAAATCTATCATAACTACTATGTAAATATCCAGCTTTTTCTAACTTATCTAAATGAGAACTGGCATATTTAGTAACTAAATTCTTATCACGAACTGCCATTTTTACCTCCTTAAACGACAAAAACGGGTTAGCACAAGGCTAACCCGCTTAAATATCACTATCTATATCATCACTCAATAAATACATTTTGCTAACTACAAACTGATTATTCTCCTTTATTGGTAAACCAACTATATTAAAGACCGATACTGTCGGACTTGCCTTTTCTCCCATAACTATGTCTAAACTAGATGTAATTTTCATTTTCGGAATCTCAAAGAAAAATGTCTGATTAGTACCATAAATATCATCTTTAAAATATGCCTTACCTTCTAAAGTTAAGAAGCCATCAATTCTTTTGTTACCAATTATGTATTTACTATAAGGTTTTACATAATTAAAATAATAATCAATTAAAATTTCTTTCCCTTCAAAATCAGAACCTACTTCTATACTTTTGTCTTCATTAATTTTAAAATCAGTAATTTTTTTCTCAATTATATTATCATCGTTTAAAAGATAAACAAAGCATTTTTCTTGCAATGGCTGATACATTGCTTCAACTTTACCATTATAAACTTCTAATTGTTGTCTTTTTGGTAACTTAATAATATTTTCTCCTTCTTGATATTCAAAAACTCCAGCATTACTTAAAATACTAAAACTTGTGTTTGAAAGCACTCCTTCACTTAATACAAAAGAAAAATTATCAAAATCTTCCCAAATTACATGAGGATAGTTTCCCCTTCCTCCTCGCGCCGCAACAATTTTACTATTTTCTTTTAGTTCACTAATTTGTATTTTTTCAAAATATAAAATAGGTTCTCCTTCTGAAAAATGTTTATTTCCAATAGTAATATCCTTATAAGCCTTTATTACTACTGAATTCAATTCTTTCAATCCATAATATTTCTGTGTATTTTCCATAGAAAACCTCCTAAAACAAAAAAAATGGGAATAGGATTACTCCTATTCCCAAATAAAACTAAGCAGATACTGTTGGAATATTATATTTTACTAATTTAAACATATTTCCATGGTCGTCTTTTAATACTTTTAATGGTAAGTTAAATGTAGCAGGGTCTCCTTCAGCTTCCATTGTGAATGTTACTTCATTTTGGATTTTAGCTTTTTCAATTACGAATTGGAATGGTTCGTCTTCACCTGTTTCTCTATTTCTTACGATAGTATCTCCAACTACTCTATATGTTCCTCCGAATTTAGAAGCACTAATTGTAATTGTTACTGCGTTTCCAGTTTGTCCGTCAACTTCAGTTTTATAGAATACTCTTACTGCTTTTCCTTCGTCTTCAGCTTCTCCAACTTTAACTTTTCCATCAGCTGGTTTTGCAATTGTATAATCATTTTGTTTTAAACTTAAGAATGAAACAGAAGTACCTTCTTTTGGTTGGTAAGATAATTTTACATTACCTTCAGCATCAATTGTTAATTCTTCATTAACGTCGATTGTTTGTTTTGCACTAGCTGAAGCAACTTCGATTCCAGCACCCATAATTGTTTTTAATGAAGCAGCTGAGAATAAAGCATCTTCTAATGTTACATTAACTTCTTTATTGTAGTCCCAAGTAATTAAAGCAGGATTTCCCCATCCACCTCTAGCTTCAGTGTTTTCAGCTGTTGTTTCAATAGTAGAAACTTTTAAAGAATCTAAGAATAAAACAACTTTTCCTGTTTTAATGTCGTAGAAAGTAACATTTGCAACTTCTTTTAATCCATATTGGTCAAATATATTCATAACTGTTCTTCCTCCTATTATTATTTTTTATCTTGGATAGATTTTACCCAATATTCTATTTTTACTTTTTTAGGGTCTGCACCCGCTTGAACTGCATTTACTGCTTGTTCGTACTCCTCGATTGCTTGCATTCTTTTAAATTGGTCATTAAAAGCATAATAAGTTAAATCCCATACATTAAGAGGGTTTATACCATTACCTTTTGCCGCCAGAGAAGCAACCAAGTCCAAAAAGCTCAAATTAGAACTTTTTGATTTTTCTTTTAATTTTCTTCCTTCTTTGATTTTCTTAATAATTTCCGCGGCTTTAGCGTTAGATGGATTATCCATTTTTTGCTCTGTTGTATCTTGACCTACATTATGTGATGCCCTTAGCACACTACAAATAGCATCGAATTTTTCAGAGTTTATAATACGATTTTCTTTCAAATCGCCTAGTATTATAGCCTCATTTTCTACTAGAATATAAATCTCTTTTTCATGTAAGAAAAAATCAAATGCGCGCTTTAAATCATTAAGATATATAGAATCGTTATGCGCGTTCATTAGAGTAAATTGAAAAGGACTAATTTCATTATTTTCTAATCCTTGCTGGCTAAAGAACTCGTCAACATCTTCTTTATCTAATGTAAGAAGATTAAGATAACTATAAAAGTTTTTTGCTCCAATATTTGCAATTTCTCGTAATGTAGGAAAATAAATAGTACAAGTATCGGGTATTTCAATAGGAATACCCGCAAAAAATTTTTCTTCACTAATTAAACTCGAAATGTCCATAGTTGATTGTATATCCTCCTAAATAAGGTGATACTACTAATCTATTACATTCTACAAAACGCAAATTACCTATTCCCGCCAATTTCTTTTCATTAAATATCTTATCTAACTCATTTAAAATTAAATAAGGTCTTAATGTTTTTCCATTTATTATCCATTTATCAAAAGGACAAACCACATCAAAACGAATAATAACACTTTTAAAATCACTATTGACAGGGTCTACATCATATTTATCTAAGATAACAACTATATAACAATTCTTATCTTCATCTTCATCTGGTAATTTTGGAACAATTAACAAGTTTTTATGTAGCATCTCATCAATTTCTTGTTGAGTTAAGTCTTCGTGAGCAAGAGGATTAGAATCACTAAATTTTAATAATTTTAAAATTGTTTGATTGTGTTGTATTCTATCTACAATTTTAAAAATATCTTCACCCATTACTTCAAATCGTCTTTGAGTTTGTATTTTTCCTTTATCCACTTATTTCACCTCACATCCACAAACTTGTAACTTTTATTTCTTTTCTTACTGTCTCTTCGCCAAAAGTACAATTTATATAAAATTCTCCAACTCTATTATCTTCATTTGCGGTAATAGTAATTGAAGTTTCATTGATTTCATAATTTTTAATTAACTTATCTTTGTCTTCTATACTAAATTCTGCTTTTACTGGTTCAAAAATTCCATTTACAACTCTAACGAATTGATAAACTTTTGTTCTTCCCCATTTAATACTTGCGTCACCTTTTAAATCATAAACAACATTAGCTGGCGCGCTTTCTTGAATAGTAACATTAAGTTCTTGTGAAATTTCATTATTTTCTTCCATACTAATTCTTAATTTAGTATTTCCTTCTTTTATACCAGTAATTTTTAAATTCTCATCTATACTAATATTTTCTTCGCCTTCCAGAATTTCAACTATAATATCACTAGAATATAAATTACCATTCAAATAAGTTTTACCACTTAATTGATAAGTTTCATCTATACCTAAAGTAATTTCAGTTTCTTCTAATTTTAATTGGAATTTATTTAAATCAACAATGTCAGCAATATCATTATTTATATCATCTTCATATAAATCTTTCTTATCCTCAGTTAAAGATAAATAAATTATGCCTTTTACACTGATATAATCTGTTTCTACTACTGACCATGCAGTTTCATCTATTAAAAATCTTTGAGATAATTCAATGTTTTTACGAGAAGTTATAATTTCCAAATATTTATTAGGTTGCGGTGTAATCATATTATTCCAAGTTCTAAAATTAGCTTTTACCTTCTCATCAGTTTGCGCAACTAGATAACAAGGTGTTGATTGTAAAACGCCAAATTTATCTATCCATTTAATATTATGTCTACATTCTAAACCTTCAAACTTATCATAAGCATCTATTGTATCTTTTTCTTTCTTTAATAAAATCCAAACTGTATCATCCCAATAAATAAAATCTCCAATTTTCAAACCATCTTCTTTATTGGCTAAGAAAAATCTTCTAACATCAGTATCGTTTTTCTCTTTATTTAATATTGTTGCAACTCTAATTTTTTCTTCTTCATCATTAACAGTTACATCAATAGCATTTGGTGAACTAACTAAAAATCTTTGAAAGTCTAGTGCGGCTTGAGATTGTACTAAACTTTTAAATGATTTTCCGTGATTTTTACATCTTTCTTGAAACACTTTATAATAATCATTAGTCATCGATTTCTCCATGACGATAAATTCCATCAATTAAATTCATGCACTCAAAAATAGTTTTTCTAAAATATGAATAACGTAAATATTTTAAAGAACTTATCTTCGCGCGCAAACTATAATAATAAATTGATGCTAGTTCTTTCTCAAGACCTATTAATTCAACTTCTATTGTTTCAAGAAAAGCTTCCCATTCACCATTTTTTTCTCTTTCCTTTAATAATCCAAATAGCTTACCTTTTAACTTGTCGCTATAACTAAGTTTTATTTCATTATTTTCCACATCATTTACCTCCTGCTAATTTTGTCCAATCAAAAGGTTTATGATTAATAACACGACTATATCTATCTGCCATATTAAAACATTCCTTATTAGATTGTTCTACCAATTCTAATAATTTAGAAATATGATTAGCTTGAGATAAAAATTCAAAATCTTTTGTGTGGTATTGTTGTTGAATTAAACGCCAAGTAGATACACAACGTTTATACCATTCATTTTTCATAACAACAGCAAGATATTGGATTTCTTGTAGACCTAATTTTTCTACAAAACATTCATTATTTTCATCGTATTCAAGACTTACTCGTGGAAAATTAAAGCGATTTATAGCCATTTTCATTAACTCAAACCAATCTCTTTCTAAATTACCCAAATCAGTTGTTAATGACCACTCGTCTTGTTCTATTCTTGCTAGAAAAGCGTTATATACTTCCTTAAATGGAGTGCCCATTTTACACCTCCATTATTTTTGAGCTTGGTCATCATCATTGTTCCTAATTAAATTAGCTATATCTACTCCAATTAGTTCTTTCATAATTTTCATTTTATCATAACTAATATCTTTAATTTCGTAAGCGGCATTTACTAAAGTTTCAATATTACCAATTTTTAAATTAGAAATTTTATTTCTAAAAGTATCTAAGTTCTTTTCATCAACCAATAATCGTCTAGCGATATCAGAAGTGAAAGGAACGTATTTAACATCGCTTCCATCATATTCTAAACCAACTAATTTTCTATGGTCAGGATTTTCAATTCCTAAATATCCTAAAGCGAATAAATTATAAACTCCTTGGTCATATAAAACTTCTTGTAACTCATCAGCAGGAATTGGAATAATTTGATTTTGTCTACTCCATTCTCTACGAACGTGTCTTACATCAGAACTGTATGTAACAGCTCCAGGAACAAGACTTCTAACTCTTACTCTTATATTTTTTAAATTTTGTTCATCCATTTTCAATTTTCCTCCTTTTAACGCATTTGCCGGGCGGACAGAGTCCACCCGCAAACCTATTTTAATTTTTTACAAACTACATACTCATTACGTCAACTGATAAAGAAGTGTCTTTGTAAACTCCCCAGTTGTTAAAGTATAACATACCTACACCATATTTTTTGTAGAATTGCATTTCTAATGACCAGTCTCTATTTGTCCAATCATTGATTTGTAAATCTCCTTCTAATACGATTTTAACAACTTTTTCTTTTCCAGCAGGCATAACGAAAGCATATGAAGGGTCATAAGCCCATTTTAAGTTAGCTTCTGTTTCAACAGCCATAGGTAATACAACTACAGGTGTTCCGTGGTATATACCAACATATCCTTGTGTTCTAACTTCCATTTTATCTGTATCATTTAAATAAGAACCTTTAATTTCGTTATCTAAATTTCTAGCAAATAATGGAGTACAGAATATAATTGCATTATCTCCATAAGATTTAACTACAGAAATTAATCTGTCCATAGCTAATTTATCAAATCCGCTAGCTGTAACTTTATTAGCAGCTGGCATTTTTACGTTTGTATAAGCAGCGATTAATTGTTCATAAACTGCTTTGTAGATAGCATCTTCTAATCCTTCCATGATGATATCTACTAAATCAGCCATATCATCTAAACCATCTAAATATCTTTCCCAGTCGATGATTGCGGCTGCACCAACAGCTTGTGTTGGGATTTCCATTACTTCGCTATCTAATCTGAAAGCTTCGTAAGTACCAGCTGGTGATACTTTAGTAATGAAACTTTTTCCTCTTCTTTTTCCTAATCTTTTCTTAAATGTTGCTTTATTTCCTTGTCCAACTTGTTGAACTTCAGCGAATTGTCCCATTATATCGATAATTCTATTAGGAACGATTTCGTCAGCAGTTTGTTGAATTAATTCAAATAAATCCCATTTATTTTTTTGATAGTCTTTCATTGAACCAGCAATTTTTCTAATTTCTTCTCTTAATGCTGTTTCAACATCTGCTTTAGAGAAGTTAGCAACTGCTTTACCTGTAACTGCAGCTAAAGCTAATTCTTTAATATTATCTTCCATTGTTTTTCCTCCTATAATATTTTTAAATTTTGACTTAATTAGTCAGCTTTAATTACTGCAAATTTAACTGCAGAATCTCCATTTGGTAATGTTGTGAATTTTACTGCTTTTAATGCAACTTTTTCAGTTGTAGGATTTGTTTTTGTTAATTCGATTAAACCTTTAAATCCTTCAGTAGTACAAGCTTTACCATAAACTGTTCCTGCTTCGATAGCAGCGTCGATAGCTTCTTCGTCAGCAAATACTGATGTATCATAAGCTACTGAACTTGTTGTAAATCTATCATTTACTTCTAATTTACCTAATCTTGGCATATATCCATATTCAGGTGTTAAGTAGTGTTGATTTAAACCAACAACATTTTTATCATATTCTTTTTCAGCTGAGTCTAAAATCATAATAGCGTCAGCGCTAGCAGATGGGTATTCGATTTCACCTTTTGCGTAGTTAACTCCTAATAACATTCCGTTTTCAGCTTTTTTTACAGATTCAGCTAATGGATACATAGCCATAATGTTACCTGTTCTTGGGTAAATTACTGCATTTTTTTCTAATACACCGTTAGCTTCTGTTAATCTTTTATTTATAGCCATTATCTTTTCCTCCTATAAAAATTATTTTTTATTAGCATATTTTGCTACAATAGCTTCAATACCTGTGAAAGTATTTTTACGACTATTGATTAAAGCATAGTTAGATTCTTCAATCTTTTCTTCATTGCTTTGTTTATCTAATAAACAAACTGCAATGTCTTTCTTAAGTTCAACAGCAGAGTTATAATCTTCGATTTTATTTCTAAAATCAGCAATTTCTTCTTCTGTTAACTTATTAGAATAAGTATTTAAAACTTCTTCTTTTTCCTCGTTAACTTTTGCTTTTTTATATTCTCTTAATTCTTTTAATTCAGCTTCTAAAGTAGCAATAGTTTTGTCTTTTTCAGCTAAAGCAGAATTGAAATCAACTTCTTCTTTTTCTTCCTCTTCTTCTTCAGGTTCATCAGTTTCTTCTGATTCTTCTTCTTCATTTTCTTCTTCTTGCTCTGGTTCTTCTTGTTCTTCTTCTTTTTCTTCTTCGTCAGTTTCTTCTTCTTCACCTTCTTCAGAAGATTCATCTTTAACTTCTTCAGTTTCTGAAGGTTTGTTTTCTTCTTCTTTAACTTCTTCTTCTTGGTCTTTAACTTCTTCTTCTACTGAATCGTTATCTAAGTCTTGAGGTTTTAATTTTTCATCTTCCATTTCTTGACCTCCTGTTGGATTTTCTTCTGCACTGTCTATTGTTGATTTATATAAGCTGAACATTTCTTTTAAATCTTTTGAAATACTAGCGTTATTTTCTTGTTGATGTAATTCATAAAAAGATGACCCCTCAAAACAAGGTTCATATTCTTCCCCTAGAACACATAAACCAAAGAATTCAGCATTAGTGAATTCAAAATAATATTCGTCGTCATGCTCAACCCATTCACCTTCAACAGTATCTGGATTTAATTCCATAGAATGACTCTTACCAACTATCTTTGAGGCTATAGGATAGCGGCCGGTCCATAAAATTATATCTGTGCAGGCATATGTTCTATAAACGCCATCTGGGTCTAAAAACATTTCCCATTTAAAGTTCATTTCTTCTGGTACGAAACCATAAGCACGATTGCTTTCTGGTGAAACGTGTCCTAAGAAATCATCTTTATCACTGTCATAATATCCAACTACTGGTGTGCCAGGTAATGTAGATATTAATTTTTCAGCGATTTCTTCATTGATATAAGAACCATTTCTGTTCATCCCTTTGTAAAAAATCTTTAATCTCGCTTTTGATAAAGCAGAATTATTTAAAGGAACTAAATTACCATAAACAGTTGCAACAAAATTTGTAGGAGTAGACTTTTGATTTTCCATCATACTTCCTCCTTATTTTGATTCTTCGTTTTGACGGGTTTTATCGGATTTCTCCATCCCATCTTTTTTTGGTGCGCCACCTTTATCATCAGTAGCGTTACTGTCTTTGTTTTTGTCTCCTTTAGCTTCTTCTTGAACGTCTTTTCCACTAGTTGTATGAGAAGATTGTAAAGGTATCATTGTTTCAGCTAAGTTCAAGTACTCGTTTTCTAAAGTAATTAAACTTAATAAGTTACTTTGTTTTATACCTGAAGCTACACCGGCCATAATTTTACTATAACCATATTGTGCACCTTTCAAATACAAATCAAACATTTCCTCTCGATTATAATGTGTTATTGGCATTATAGAAACTTCAAGAAAAAATTTCTTGTTAGGAAATTTTCTATTTGCGTGATATGTTAAGAATGTCGCAAATGGTTTTGACATATCTAAAGCTAAAGCCATATCAACTTTTTGAGAATAATCTAAAGCTGTTGTTCCATCAGAAGCAAATAAGTTTTTACTAACTCCCGCCTCATTATAGAAAGAACGTTCCATTTTCTCTAAATTATCTCTGTTGGCCTGCGCGCTATCTTGAACGTCTAACATTTCTGTTTCTGCCATTGTTGTAAATACGTCAACATCTGGATTGTTTCTTAACATTTTTACTGCAGCCTTATGAATTTCGTTAGCTTCTTCTAAAGAGAATAAAAGCTCACCTTGGTCATTCATAGGTATTGTTTGTAACAAGATTTTCTTTAATTCTTGTTTATCCAAAGATTTTTCAATTCCTTTGTACTCGTTTAAATCTTCAATAGATTCAATAACAGTAGTAAAGAAAGGTTTTGTATCTTTGTAATAGAAGACAATTCCTAATGAGTCTGGTATAATTAACCAGCGGCCTTCTTCCAAACTATTTTTGTCTTTTAAGTAAGTTTTTCCAGTTTTTCTATCTATTGTAGTAGCTCTATCAAAATATTTTTTATAATTTTTAACTACATACTTAGGATATAAATTTAACTCATCAACATTTGTAACAGCTTCGCGCCCTTTAATTTGAACAAAATAAGTTAAATCAAATTCTAAAACTGGCATATCATTTGCAGATTTGTATCTGGTTCTACAATAATTAGGGTCTAAATCTTGAAAAATATATTTGTTATTAGGGCATTCTTTAAAAAATCCATAATAAACTCCATCAACCAACATTGTAGACATAATTCTTGAAAATTCTTTTTCAATGTTTAAAGAATCAATAAAATAACTTGCATCAGTAAGACCATTAATAAGTTTGTTTTTCTCAGGTTTTTTACTTGTACTAATTTTAGGAACTACTAAAATGTCATAAGTAAGCATATTAGACATATACATAATTAGTCTTCTATATAAACCACTTAAATTCCAATAGTCTCTTGACAATTGTCTTAACTCTTGCTCATTATCGCGCATTAAAATTTGGTCAATTTCTTCTGAAGTTCTTCTTTCTTTTGTTCCATAAGTTTTTCTTCCATACTTATTATAATTATTCAAACTTATAGAAGCAATATCTTCAAGTCCCTTTTTAAAATTTGTAAAATCACGAACTTGTAAATGTTTTTCTGGCTTTACACTGTTAATAACTTTTAAAATGTCTTTACCAGTTATCACTTTTATCTTCCACCTCCTCGCGCCGAAAATTGCATAAATTTACTTAAATCTCTTTTTGCTCTGGCTTTCTTCTTAATATATTTTGTTTCATAATCTTTGATACGATATAACCCATATTCAAAAGCACTAAATTTATCCTTACTCATTGTTGTGTTAATTCTTTCCAATGTTAAATTATTCTGATTTATACTTCCATCCTTAATTCTCATATTTAAAATTTCTTCAATTAAAATTGTTTGTAAAGTATAAGGTCTCAATTTTCTAATACGTGCTTCAATAGGCATATTCATACCCTTCTTTGTAGCTAACAATCTATTTTTCGCATCTTGTTCTCTAATTAGAAAGTGTACTTTTCCACTAACAAGTTCTGAAAAACAAATACTGTTGATAACTCCTTGCGAATTTACACCAGAACCTCCAGTCGCTTTCATAACATAAATTATTTTTTGACAATCTCTTGGTTGCTTATTCAAATAATCTTCATCATTGAAAGAACCATAAGGTGGATAAACCATACCACTAATATCGTGTTTACTATATTGTATCATATAATCCATCAAACCAACACCTAGACCGTTACCATCTATTACAACCTCTTTTGGTTGATATGCTTCAATCATTTCTTTAATTCTTGCGGCTTGATGCTCAAAGTGAAGTTTTTCTGGTAAAACTTCCAAATTAACTAATTTTTTTGTAAATCCATTCATACTTGGTAAAACCTTGAAAACACATATCGTAGTTTCTGCACGAAGTCTCGCTACGTCTATACTTAATATGTAAAATTGTTCATGATTGTATCCAAGTTTTTGAGGATTGTCCTTTCTTTTAAATTCAGTATTAACTATAACTCTATGTCGAGAAATAGTATCAAAACTAATCCAACTGTCTGAATTTCCTCCAGTCCATATACTCATATACTCACGAGCAAAGTCATCTTCTTTAAATGTCCCACTCATTTTTAACTCATTTACATAAGTCTTGGGAATAAGTCCAGCCATTACTGGTATCCTATAATCACAACCCCATATAAAAGCTTGGTCCGGTGAAATTACAGAATTTATCATTAATTCCTTCATTCTCTCATAAGCATATGAATTTTTACTTCCTGCGGAAGTAATATAAATTTGCGCTTGATGTGGTTCTCTATCATTTAATGTTCCTCTTACTGTTCTTCTATTAACGTTCATAAGAGGTAAAACGATAGCATTTAACATATCTCCATCATGGTCACGAACCTCGTCTATAATTCCGGCATGTCTACGACCACCACGCTGCGCGTTTTGTGCGGCTACAATATCAAATACAGAGCCGTTTCTAAAAGTTAAACGAACCATATCTGCTGTAAAGTTTTTTGTTATAATTTCCTTTTCCAAAAGAGGAAAATTATCCCAAATTTCGGTCACTTTCTCTATTGCAATTTTAGTTCCCTGTTCCTTACCTGGCGCGCAAATGAAAACTTTTGAACGTGGTAAAAACATACATCTTAAATATAAAGCTAAAATTGATAAGAATGATTTTGCGAATGCTCTGGGCGCCGTACAATAATGATAACGATAACGCATACAAGCTCTTAAAAATATTCTTTGATATGGGAATAAACTAAAGTTTGAGTCTTTTGGAGTTATCATATCAATAAAAAGGTCCGGATAAACTGTAAAGAAATTAATATAACTTGTATATAAGTCATAGTGTTGGTCAATACGGTCTTCAGTTAAAATTACCCCTTTATCAACTTTTATTCCTTCGCGAGTGTCTGGTTGGTCTACTACTTTTACTGTATTAACTTCTAAACTCATTCTTCATCCACCTCAAACTCTTCATTAAATTCATCAGCTAAATCATCCTCAATAGTAATACGATTATATTCTTCTTCCTCATCACTATAATCGTTTTCTAACCTATTCATATTTTGTATTGCATCTAATTTTTCATTCAGTTCTTCCGCAATATTAGTTTCTCCAACAACAATTCTTCTTACATATTTTTGCAAGTTCATCATAACTTTATCAACCTCATCACGAGGAACCCAATCATAAAACTTATTATTAAATCCTCTTTTCTCTAAAAACGCACACAATTCTCCAACAGAATCAAAATCTCCAGCGTTTTTAGCTGATTTTGGTGTAAAGTCCGCTGATTTTGCAAGTTGGTCATAAGCACTAATTAAAGCTTTTATATCTGAACCTTTTTGTTCACTATCCCAAATTGCATTTTCAATTTGATAAGATAGCATACACATTTTCTTTGCATTATCTCTTTGAATTGCAGTGGTAATAGATTGTGTTTTATCTATATCTTCATATAAGGCTTCAAATCTAAGAAGTTGGTCTTCCGTAAAAGAATTACCCCATTTTTCTTTTAGTTCTTTTAAATCCTCCGCGCGCATAATTCCTACCTTTTCGCGCTCTTTACCTTCTTTAAAAGTTTGCACCCATTCATCATGAACTGGTTTCCAATCAATAGTCTCGTATTGCTTAGTCCAGTTTTGACTAGCGTAAGTTTTAAAAGCGTTATAACCGTTGTTTCGCGCGGCCGCAATCCAATCATTTACATTAAATGGTATATCTGCATATTGACAGAATTTGTCTGCTTTTTGCAAATCAGTACAATCTCCTAAATATTTACTTAAACATTCATTACAAATATCTAAATAACCATCAGGGAAAAACCAAGAATTACTATTTAAAAACATATCTTGATTATAATAGTTATCGCATTTTCTGCAATTCTTCCCTACAATTCGAGGAGTTTTTCTAACCTTAATTGGTTCAACTCTATGCTGATTTGGTCCTTCTAACAACTCATCAAAATTATTGTCCATTTTTCTTTCCCTCCTCTTTTTTCTTATCTCTAATCTTCTTGTCACACATCTTACATCTTGCCGCAAGTCCATCTTTTGAGTTTTGTTTTTTAATAAAGTTGCGTGAGTCTCTCAATAATTTTGTACCACAAGTAGAGCAAACTTTAAACTTTTCAGGTTGGTTGCGATAAATATAGTTGTCACGAGAAAGTTGAGCGGCTTTTGCAATTTTGTCGCAAATCATTTGTTTATAAATAGTGCTAATATAGTTATCTGAATATGCTAATCCAAATTTCTCTTGTAATTCCTCCCTAATTTGTTCGTTAGTTGCCTTATCAATCTTCCTAATAAGAATATGACGGCGCGCCTCCGATAAGTTGGCTTGTTCTATATAATCTTCTAATTCCCAAATTAGGAATTTTAAGTCGCAATTTAAGTTTTCGTCACAAGACTGGACTAAAGTAGAGTAAAGTTCTAAAAACTCATAAACGTGCTTTGAATTGGTAAAGTCAATAGTATTCTGACTGACTTCTACCCACTGCCAATTAAGTTCTGGATTTGCATTAACAATATAATCTGCAATTTTTTGTTGCTCGCGCGCATACCATTCAGGACCGAAATCACGTTTGTAATGTTCTGCTCTATAACACTTATATACAAATTCTTGTTGATAGTCCCTAACATATCCTGTGTCAGAAGAAAGGTTGGCGGGAATAGGGCCACTTAAGTGATAGCCCTTACACTTAATTGTAGTATCCTCTGAGTCTTTTAATGCAAATTGTTCTTTCCTTAATTGAATAAGTAAGTGGTTCTTTTTATAAAAGTCTAACCCAAGTTGCTTCTTATCTTTATATTCCTTAACTTGCGCCGCGAGCTTATCAATTGCGTTCCACAAATCCTGCATTCCGGGTATATTTTTGTCTTTCTCCCTATCAATTGTAGGTTTGTATTTTTTGTAACAGTTCTTCTGAATTGGTTGGAAGTCAACTTCTTTTGTGTTTGGGTCTTCCAACAAACTATCTAAACTCTCCATTTCTTTCTTTTTATATGAACTGTACTTCGTCTCAATTTGGACTTCTTTCTTTTGGACAAAGTTTTTGTCGGTTTTTGGGTCTTTGCCATACAAAATATAGTTGGCGGCGGCTTCAAGTTCTTTTTTAGTTGAGTCTTCGTTATAGTGTTCTTTGGCTAGTTGCTCTAACTCAGGGGTAAATAGGGAACGAACGAAGTCGGCGCGGTCAGCATTAGAATAAATGTCGTAGTTTAGACTTTTGCTAATTCCTAGGTTCATAGGCAGTTTGCCTCCACATTTATATTCATATTTCTAATTTCAAATTTAACTCTCATACGTCTCTCCTTTGTTAGTTTTTGATTTTAGTTTTAAGTTTAAGTTTTAGGTTTGGGTTGCGCGAATATTAACTTTCAAAAGAAAGAGAATAAACGGCGCGGAAACGATAGAATTTTAGTTTTAAACCTAAAACCAAATTTGTATCTTCTTGTATTAAGTATACACCCAGACTATAAAAAAGTCAACTATTCGGCAGGTTAGAAAATCAAGACTTGGAAAGAAGAATTTGGATTAAATTGAATTTTTGAAAAATTAGTGTTAAGTTATTGGATTTTCCAGGCGAACACCTGTTCGGTTTACATAATGTATGAAATCCCAAAACTAACCCCGTATCCTTACAGTTTCAAGGGCGTTCGGGCTTTCTATTGAGCCTCTAAGAAAAGAGGCGACACGACCGAACAAACGTGTCCCAAACAAACGTTCACTTGCAAGGCAAGTTTACATAAAGTGTTACCAAATGTAATGAACTTGTAACATAATTGTAACAAAAATGTAATAAAATTTTTTTAAAAAATTTGTATAAAACTATTGACAAATGTAAATAATAAGTGTATAATAAGTATGTAAGATAAAGAGAAGGGAGAAAAAGAAAATGAATAAATTTCAAATAAAAGAATTTAAAGCACAAACAGAAATATACAATAATAGAATATTTTATATGTTACCAACTTGTGCGTGTTTAGTAAAAGCAAATCGTGGAGAATTAAAAGAATATAGTTTAAGAATAGCACTAACAGGAGAACAACCATATTATAAAGATAGCTCAAATCATAAGCTAGATAGCGACATCAATGTAGGAGATAAACATATAAGCGTTAAATCAGGAGAAGCAAGTATAGGATTTATGAAAAACGAAAACTTAGAAGAATATATAGACGAATACCTAAAAGCTGATTATAGTAATACTTATATGTATGTAACAGATAACTATGAAGTTTACGAAATGAATAAAGAAGAAATGAAAAAGTTTTTACTAGCAAATACTAGAATAAGCAAAACACAAAATAGAAGAACAAAACAAATAAAGCTAGAAGCAAGACTAAAAAGAGATACAACAATATGTAAATGGTTAGCAAAATAAGCTAACTATTTACAAAAAAGGTATTGACAAAATAAAAAATATATGATAAAATAAAGAAAAAAAGAAGGGAATTGATGAAAATGAGAAAAATGAAAAAAAGAGAAAATAAAATAGTAAGAGGAATAAAAACATTAGTACAAGGAATACTAGGAACAATAATAATATTAGGAGTATTTACAATGTTAGGAATGAGTGTTGAATGGGTTTGTGCAGATAAAGGAAGATTTATACTAGCAATATTCATCTTCTCATATATATTATATAGAATATACAAAAATGAGTTTGAAGATTAGCAAATCTTCAAACTTTTTTCTTTATGTAAACCTTTAGTGTGCGTGCTTGCAGGTTTACATAATATATTAACATAAAGGTTTACATAAT